>Ga0208197_1001278_pt1 | contig 25971 bp, 23 predicted proteins | sample AD_JPNNA4_MetaG_FD_184444 | JGI IMG/M metagenome (GOLD analysis project Ga0208197, IMG submission 184444) | Active sludge microbial communities of municipal wastewater-treating anaerobic digesters from Japan - AD_JPNNA4_MetaG (SPAdes) (version 2) | ecosystem: Engineered > Bioreactor > Anaerobic...
GCCGACGTACCTATCTCAAATCGCATCCAGATCCGATCCGCTTGGAATAAAATAGAAAGGACAGTAAGACAATAAATCCATCGCCATGACTTGACGGCCCCCATAGAAGGGCTGGAACGGTCGCAGACCTTCCAGCCGTTCCCGGCGGGAAGGTATCGTTCCTCAACCATTCCCGCCCTACAAAAGCCCAAAGCAACGAAATTGCTGGGCGTACAATGCGAAACTCAGGTGAATGATTCGGGCAATGATGGTCCCAACGTGGTGATGGAAATGTCAGCCGAAGGCAGATCCGCCTATGGAGGAAACGTGAGCTACCAAGTGACTGGGGCGTGGGTGAATGCACCGGGGCTGGACCAGCCCATTGAGCGGATTGCCTTCATCAATGGCACGCCCCGCCAGCGGCAGGTCTTCCATGCTGACGGCCTCGGTTCCATCGCGACGCTGACGGACGAGAGCGGCGCGACCGTCCAGACCTACACCTACGCCGCCTTCGGCAGCATCCGCACCCAAACCGGCACCGACCTGAACCGCGTTACCTTCACCGCCCGCGAGGCGATGGGCGACTCCCTCGGCTTCTTCTACTACCGCCACCGCATCTACGACCCCCACACCGGCCGCTTCACCTCCGAAGACCCGCTGGGGTTTATTGATGGAGCGAATATGTATATATATGTAGGAAACAATCCACTTTTATTTGTGGATCCGACAGGTGAAGTCGAAATCACGACAGCTATCGGGGTTGTTGCAATATGTGCCTTAGTCGTAAGTTGTGTGTCTGATTGCCATAGCAGAAAAGAAGACGGCGAGGATATGGAAAGGGCTCTCGAAGTAGGCAAGCCGAGGCGGGATGCTTTGGATGATTTTCTAAATAATCCAACAGATGATGCCCTTTCGGAATATGAGAATGCTGACGACAAAGTGCGTGACTATTTGCAAAATGATTTGAGAGATAAAGCAAAAGATGCTGTCCATGATGCGTGCGGGCCAACAACATTGATTCTTCAGGGCGCTGGAGGAATGGGACCATGAGCAAGCGGGCATTTCTTGTTGGATTATTGCTGATGTTTTTGTCGCTTATCCCTTTAATATGGGGTGAAGTGCAGTTACAGCGCGCGTCATTCAGGGCCGGATATGGAAGCGAATACGAGCGCGACCAGTATCGCATTACGATCAACGAACTGGAAGACATCCACAAATTGAAACGCCTATCCCATCTCCTGCTGAACGTTTCTTTCGATCAGGAGCAAGCCATCGTTCAAATGCACAGAAACCAATTGTCATCGAATCGCTGGCGTTTTGCGTTCCAACTCATGCTGCTCGTGTATTTGACAACGGGTTATATTGCCCTTTCAAATGCGGGGAAAAATGAAAGAAAAGGGTTCAAAAGGGCTCTCTTTCATAAAAGAGAAACTACAGCTATGCCTATGACGCCCGGGGACAACTGACCGCCGTGTCCTATCCCGACGGGAAATCAGAAATCTTCACCTACGACCCCGTCGGCAACCGCATCCACCTGGAAGGAGCCGGCACCACCCCGACCGACTACACCTACGGTCCCGCCAACCGGCTGCTATTCTCGGAATCCGCCGTGGAAACCAACCTCTACACCTTTGACGACGCCGGACGGCTGATTGCGCAGGCGGTAAATGACCAAACCCGAACCTACGCCTATGACTTCCAGTCCCGCATGACCTCGCTCACCGACACCAACGGCTCGGTCTTCACCTACGCCTTCGACGGCGAAGGCAACCGCATCAGCCAAAACCTAAACGATTGCCTAACCACCCGATTCGTCTATGATGGTGCTGATGTGGTGATGGAGGTGAACTCAAACAATCAGGTGATTTGGGCGTGGGTGAATGCGCCGGGGCTGGACCAGCCGGTCGAGCGGATTGCGTTCATCAACGGCACGCCGCGGACCCGGCAGGTCTTCCATGCCGACGGCCTCGGTTCCATCGCCGCGCTGACGGACGAAAGCGACGCAACCATCCAAACCTACGCCTATGAAGCCTTCGGCAGCATCCGCATCCGGACTGGCACCGACCTAAACCGCATCACCTACACCGCCCGCGAAGCGATGGGCGATTCCCTCGGCTTCTTCTACTACCGCCACCGCATCTACGACCCCCACACCGGCCGCTTCACCTCCGAAGACCCTCTGGCGTTTGTGGACGGGGCGAATTTCTATATCTATGTGGGGAACAATCCGGTGAGCTTTTTGGACCCCGATGGTCTTAGGATTAAACTCATTGGTACCCCACAAGAGCAAGCGGAACTTTTAGCCGTTTTACAAAGTTTTATACGTGGTACACTCACGAGTGACGAGGAGGGTTATGTTAGCCGAGCACCTTGCGGACAGGATGAAAAATATGAGAGTACCATTGACACACTAATAACATCAAAAAACATTTATTATGTATTATTTGGTGATGCGACCCTATACGGTGGCGGATATTTTTCCCCAAGTGGGTTTAACGAGGGAGGCTCAATAGTACTATCAAGTGATATTGGCGGAACCTATGTCGGATGGAAAGGGTGCTCTCTTGTGAACGACACAAGAACGATGGCGTCTGTTCTTGCTCATGAGTTGGGGCATGCGATAACACATGTGAAGAAGTTCCATCATGCAGACCGGCGACTTCCTAGCGGTGATCCGCGCAAACAAAAATTAGAAAATAGAGCATGGAGGTATTCAAAAACGCCTTATAAGCGCCTTAATAAATCGATCCCAGCAAAATGAAAATAATTACGAGAATAATTAAGACCACATTTTGCATAGGTCTAATGGTTATTATGCTTGTAGTGGTCGTGATTATTCATGCCAGAAAGAAGGCTCAAAATTATATAGAGCCCCTTGAAGATATTGTTGAATATAAATCATATTATATTGCCCCATACGGCACTGATAGTGGGGGGGTATCTTTAATGTTTTGTTTTCTCCCTAAAGGAGAGGACAATCATTATGCAACATTTTATGTTGAAACATCGGTATTGGGTGAAATTAAAAGTTTTTCTGGACCGTTTATGAATGATCGGGTCATTCATCCAGCAGAAGTGCGACCTTTTCTGATGGCAGAGCTGGAAAAGAAAAAATGGGTGGATGGGGTCACCCCTTGAAAAGAAATATTCGAGGAGTGGAGCAGGTTTTTCTGTTCGCAAAACCGGTGTCCCCCACCAGCAGCTTGTCGAACTCGGGCAACCGCATCAGCCAAACACTAAACGATTGCCTAACCACCCGGTTCGTCTATGATGGAGCTGATGTGGTGATGGAGTTGAATGCGAGCAATCAAGTGATTTGGGCGTGGGTGAATGCGCCGGGGCTGGATCAGCCGGTCGAGCGGATTGCGTTCATCAACGGCACGCCGCGGACCCGGCAGGTCTTCCATGCCGACGGCCTCGGTTCAATCACGGCGCTGACGGACGAGAGCGGCGCGACCGTCCAAACCTACACCTACGCCGCCTTCGACAGCATCCGCACCCAAACCGGCACCGACCCCTTCCTCGGACTATCGGTGACGGTGGCATGCGCACAAGCCCGACGGCATCTTTGGATTGCATCGGCGGGGGGGCTCTGGCATAGTCCGCTGCCGTGTTCGTCAACGTGGCGGCACGCGGCATAAGGAGTCTGGAAATGGCAGAACTGAATTACGGCTTGTCGGAAATGGCGTTGGAAATCCGGGGCATGATGCGTGAGTTTGCGGAGGCCCGGGTCAAGCCGGTGCGGGCGGAGTTGGATGAAAAAGGGGTGTTTCCCACGGAGTTGCTGCGGGAACTGGGGAAGATGGATTTGATGGGGCTGTATATCCCGACGGAGTATGGCGGGACGTTCGAGGGTGACAGCATGCCGCATATTGTGGCGGTGGAGGAGCTGAGCCGGATTTGCATCGGCGTGTCGGTGTCGTTTGCCGCCAACGGGTTGGGCGCGGACCCGATCCTGCTGGGCGCCAGCGATGAGCAGAAGAAAAAGTTCCTGCCGCCGCTGGCCAGCGGCGAGAAGTGGGCGGCGTACGGTTTGACGGAGCCCAACGCGGGGTCCGACGCGGGTTCCATCCGCACCACGGCGGTCAAGAAAGGCGACAAATACATCCTCAACGGCACCAAGCAGTGGATCACCAACGGCGGCGAGGCCGACATTTATACGATTTTTGCGGTGACGGACAAGAGCCGCGGGGCGCGCGGCGTGAGCTGCTTTATTGTGGAAAAAGGCACGCCGGGGTTCTCGTTTGGCAAAAAGGAAGACAAGCTGGGCATCCGCTGCAGCGCGACGCGCGAGCTGATTTTTGAAGATTGCGAAGTGCCGGCGGAAAACCTGATTGGGCGCGAAGGCACCGGTTTCATTTGGGCGATGAAGACGTTTGACGTGTCGCGGCCGGGCATCGCCGCGCAGGCCATCGGCCTGGCGCAGGGGGCGCTGGACGAGGCCGTGGCTTATGCCAAGGTGCGCGAGCAGTTTGGCCGGCCCATCATTGCCAACCAGGGGTTGAGCTGGATGCTGGCGGAAATGGCCACCAAGGTCGAAACCGCCCGCGCGCTGACCTACGCGACGGTCAAAACCATTGATAGCGGCGCGAAGGACATCTCCAAGTTCTCGGCCATGTGCAAGATGTATGCCTCGGATATCGCCATGCAGGTGGCCACGGATGCCGTGCAGGTGTTCGGCGGCTATGGCTACATGAAGGAATATCCGGTCGAGAAAATGATGCGCGACGCCAAGATTTTGCAAATCTACGAAGGCACCAACCAAATCCAGCGCGACATCATCGGGCTGGCGCTGAACAAGGAATACGGCGCGGTGGCCAAGAAGTAGGCCGCGGTTCGCGGCGCCAAGGCACGGCGGTTCCCGCCGGGAGGAGAGGTCAATGCACATTGTGGTTTGCGTCAAGCAGGTCCCCAACACCACGCAGGTCCGGATCAACCCCGAAACCAATACGCTGGTGCGCGAGGGGGTGGAGTCCATCATGAATCCCTTCGACGAAAACGCGCTGGAAATGGCGCTGCAGTTGAAGGAGCAGCACGCTGGCACCAAGGTGACCGTGCTGACGATGGGCCCGCCGCAGGCCGCCGAGGTGCTCAAGGAGGCCGTCGGGCGCGGCGCGGATGCCGTGGTGCTGCTGAGCGACCGGGCGTTCGCCGGTTCCGACACGTGGGCCACCAGCTACGCGTTGAGCATGGCCATCCGCCAGATGGAAAAGCCCGACCTGATCCTGTTCGGCAAGCAGGCCATTGACGGCGATACCGCGCAGGTGGGGCCGGGCGTGGCCGATTGGCTGGACCTGCCGTGCATCGCCTACGCGCGCAAAATCGAAGTGACGAATGGCGTGGCGCAGGTGGAGCGCGCCTACGAGGACGGCTACGAAAAACTGGAAGTGGCCCTGCCCTGCGTGCTGACCGTGCTCAAGGAGGCCAATGTGCCGCGCATGGCTTCGCTGCGCGGCAAAATGGCGGCCAAGAAATTGAGCATCGTGCCGCTGACCGCGGAAGGGGTGGGCGCGGACCCGGCCAAGCTGGGGCTGAATGCCTCCCCGACGCGCGTGGTGAAGATTTTTTCGCCGCCGCCCAAAACCGGCGGCGTGAAGTGGCAGGGTGAAGAGCCCGCCGTGATGGCGCAGCGCCTGGCGGATGTGCTCCGCGAACGCAAACTGATTTAGGAGACGGCAACCATGGCCCTGAAGATTGATTTGGATTTGTGTACCGGTTGCGGCGCGTGCGTTGCCGTGTGTCCGTTCTGCGCGCTGACCCAGCGGGCGGAAGACGGCAAGGTGGAAGTGAACGAGGCCTGCACGGCGTGCGGCGCGTGCGTGGAGGTGTGCCCGGTGGGGGCGCTGGCCATCGAGGTTGCTGAGCGGCAGGTGTCCGCCGAGGAGCAGGCGGCGTACCGCGGGCTGTGGGTGTTTGCCGAACAGCGCGCGGGCCGGATTCAGGAAGTGGCGTTTGAGTTGCTGGGCGAAGGTCGGCGCTTGGCGGACAAGCTGGGTGTGGAGTTGAGCGCAGTGCTGCTAGGTCACCAGATTCAGGCGGGCGCGTCCGCACTGTTTGAGCATGGCGCGGACAAGGTCTATGTGGTGGACCACCCCGCGTTGGCGGCCTATACGGCGGAGCCGTACTCCGAGGCCATGAGCGCCCTGATCAAGAAATATAAGCCGGAAATTGTGCTGGCGGGGGCCACGAGCATCGGGCGCGGATTCATTGCCCGCGTGGCGATTCAGGTCAGCGCCGGATTGACGGCGGATTGCACCGAGCTGGATGTGGATGTGGAAAAGCGCTTGCTGCTGCAAACCCGCCCGGCATTCGGCGGCAACATCATGGCGTGCATTATCTGCCCGGATCACCGTCCGCAGATGGCCACCGTGCGGCCCAAGGTGTTCAAGCAGCCGACGCCAGTGGCCGGGCGGACCGGGGAGCTGATTGTGGAGCCGTTGACGTTAAAAGACCCGGTGGTGAAGGTGCTGGAAGTCGTCAATGCCATGGAAAACGAGGTGAATGTGGCCGGCGCCGAGTTCATCGTGACCGGCGGGCGCGGGCTGGGTTCCCCGGAAAACTTCAAGCTGTTGGCGGAGTTGGCGGAGGCCCTCGGGGGCGCCGCCATCGGCGCCAGCCGCGCCGCGGTGGATGCCGGCTGGATTTCCAGTTTCCATCAGGTGGGGCAAACCGGCAAAACCGTCCGGCCCAAGATTTATATCGCCTGCGGGGTGTCCGGCCAGATTCAACACTTGGTCGGCATGAACAGCAGCGATACGATCATCGCCATCAACAAGGACCCCGATGCGCCAATCTTCGGCGTGGCGGATATCGGCATTGTGGGCGACTTGTTCCAGGTGATCCTGGAGCTGATCAAGGCGTTGAAGCGCTAGACCCGGCGGCCGGACGCGCTCCCGGATTAAGGAAATACTTCTGTCTTTTGCTTGCCATGGCAGGGCTTTCATGGCACAAAGTTACGAAATTGTTTGGGTAAGGCAGAACCTCCGGAACAGGGAGAGACCAATGATGCGAACAGCAAGTGGGATACTGGTGGGGCTCGTCATTGCGCTCAGTTTGAGCGCTTGCGCGTCCTGGAATGTTGATGTCAGCAAGTTGCAGTTGGGCATGGAGCCCGAAGCGGTGCGGGAAGCCATCGGCAAGCCGTTCACGGTTCGCGCCTCGAAAATCTATAAGGATCAGGAGTACGCCGAGGTCTGGGAATACCTGCCGCCGGCGTTCACTTGGACGCCCAAGACCTACTGGGTGTATTTCCAAAATGGCAAAGTGGTGCAGTGGGGCGAGCCGGGCGATTTCTCGGGCTCCACGGCCGCCGCAGTTCGCGAATATAACGCCAACAAGAGCGACCGGTAGACGCCCGGTCACCCGCCGGGCAGGCTGATGGCTGAGCGCCGGGTCTGCGGCGGGTGGATGTGCTCATGCGCGAGGCGGCCCAATCCAAGGCAGGGGGGTATCCCGTGACCACACTGCCCTGTGGTCACCGGCGTTGGGCAGGATGGGGTCTTCGTGCTGTTTTGGCTCTGGCGGCGTTGTTTTTCTGGCCGGGTGCGGGGCTGGCGCAAACCATGCGCGTGGGGAATCTGGACCTGACCTTGGTCGGCACGTTAAGTTTGGCCTACGACAGCAACGTGGATGACATCTATCCGGATGACGAAAAGCCCGGCATGATCAAGGACGACTTCTATCTGATGCCGAGCCTGTCCATTCAGTCGCAAACGCTGACCATGTGGCCCCGGATCACCTTCAACGTGTCGGGAATGATTGGTTACGAAGATTATTTCCGCCGCAACGATTTGGACACCGAGGTGTATAACGTGGCCGTGAATTTCCAAACCGCACACCCGCGCCTGACGCTGGGCGGAATGGTCAGTGTGGATTATTCTGTGGATGGGATTGAAGACCAATACGTGCCGGGCGGGACCAGCCGTGATCCGGTTTTGACGTTGGACGCCAACGCCTTCGCCAATTGGAACTACCGGATATTGCGCCTTGAGTTTTCCGAGGAATATAGCCGCGAAATGCACCGTTTTGAGCAATATCAAGCGGGCGATCAGGAAGAAATTACCACGACGGCCAGCATCTTTTTGGATGTGTTCCGCTGGGGCAGTCTTTTTTACACATGGGAGCGGGTGGTCACCACCCAGTTGCAATCTGAACAGGAAACCACTGAAATCACCCAGACATTCGGCATTGATGGCAGCATCCCCGTGGATATTTTACGGCGGCCCAAGATCACCTATCAGTTCGGCTTCAGCTATGAAGATGAACAAGTGGATCAGACCGCTGGCCGGGAGGAGCCGACCTGGGAGCCAACGCATTCCATCACCGTGTCGGATGAATTTGATTTGTCCAAGAGCATCCACCTGTCACTTTCGGCCACATGGGAAGATACGTGGGAGAACAGCACCCCCGACTTCGCGTTGCCCGGTCAAAATAAAGATAACGAAGACGACGAGGTGACGTTCCAGTACAACATCAAGCTTACTCAGCTCCTCGGCCCGCGCGCGCAGCACTCGCTCACCTTCACCCAAGAGCCGGAAGCCACCTTTGGGTCGAACAGCGATACCGAGTCCACCACTTACGGTTATGATTTCTCGCTACGGGACCTGCTGGTATATGGGTTGAACTTCAGCTTTTCAGCAGTCTATGAGTTGGAGACACCGCTTGGAGTACCCCATCCGGAAACTGAAAAAACCACCACGATTACGACCGGGCTGGATCATACCCGGCAGCTATCCCGCAAACTGTCGCGTAATCTGTCGTACGTATACACGTGGGAAAACTCCAATTTCCATCACGGTGGCGCCAACGAGAAGCATCTCGTGATGTACACGCTGATTTACGCGTTTTAGCCGCGCGTTTCTTTGGCGGCGCTTTTAGTGAAATCGGGCATTGTCTTGCCCTCTCGGGTCGGGTAAGTTTTTGGCATGAAATCTGGCCTGTTGTCTGGACTTGCGATGGGGGGATTAGTGGCGTGCCTGTGTGCATTCGCCGGGGGGGCCTATGGTGCCGGCGAAACGAAGCCCAAAGCGGGAGCCGCGGAGGGGGGCGGCCGCCGGATCATGGCCGGGGACCGCCTGAACATTTCGGTTCGCGAACAGCCCGACATGAATCGGGTTTATGCTGTCGCCGGCGACGGTTCCATTGATGTCGGATTTGCCGGGCGCGTGGTGATTGCCGAGTTGACCGCCGACGAAGCGGCGCGCCGCCTTGAAAGTGTGCTGGAGGATCGTTACTTCAAGGAAGCCAACGTCACCATTTCCGTGGCCAACTTTGTGGAAGGCGATGTGTTGCTTACTGGCGCGGTGCAGTCGCCGGGCAGCATCCCGTTTCGTGGCGACTCGCTGTTAACGCTGATGGAAGCCATTACCCGGGCTGGCGGCCTCCGCGAAGATGCCGCGGGAGACCGGGTGCGCATTCTCCGGTGGACCCCCGGCGGCAGCATGGAGCGGCAAACGGTGGAAGTGAATGTCCAAAAAATGTTGACCACGCTGGATTTTTCGGACGATCAGTACTTGCGTCCGCGCGACATGATCATTGTACCGGCGCGCGGTCTGGAAGAGGGGCGCGATGAATTCCTGGCGTTGGGGGAAGTGGGTTCTCCAGGGTTCCATCCGTACGTTCCCGGGTTGGACATCATTAAAGTTGTCACCATGGTTGGCGGACTGGGCGAGTTTGCCGACTGGAGCGGCGCGCGGATTCTCCGGCCGCGGGCCAGTGGTGAATATGCCTTGGTGCCTCTGAATCTGGACCGGCTCTTCGGCGCGGCGGACATGACCATGAATCTGCCCGTGCAGAAGGGCGACATATTTTTCATTCCGTCGGTTCGCAATCAAGTGCGCGAGTTGGTGTATCTGCTGGGCGAAGTCAACCAAAGGGGGGCCGTGGCGTTGAGTTCGGGGCCGCAGGCCACGGCGGCGCGGGTCATTTTGAGCCAGGGCGGCATGACCCAGTTTGCCAACCCCAGCAAAGTTCAAATCCAGCGCACGGCGCCGGATGGGAGCAAAAAAACGATGCTGGTGGATGTGGGCCATATCTTGAAAGAAGGTTCGTTTGAAGAGGATGTTCCCCTGCAGGATGGCGATGTCATTATTGTGCCGGAGAAAGGGTTGTTAGGGCTGTAATCATGCGCGATATGATCCAACGACCGACCACCGGCAACACCCCGCCGCCCCCTGAAACGGGACCCGCGGAGTCCGCGCCCAAGGGCTTTGACATCCGCAAATATTTTTACATCATCACCAAGCGCCTCTGGCTGTTGCTGCTGTGCTTCATGACGGCCATTGTGATCATGCTGATCACCATGGCGCGCCAAGTGCCGGAATATCAGGCCACCTGCAAAATCCTGCTGACGCGTTCGGCCGTTTTGCCGGCCAACCTGCAACGGCGCGAAGCAGAAGCCGTTGGTGGCGATTACGCCCAAACACAATGCAACGTGATTCGCAGCCGGGATGTGCTGCAAACGGCCCGCGCCAAGCTCGGAATGCCACCGCAGGAATTCGGGGAAAAGTTCCGCGAACTCTCGGTGTACCCGCTGTGGCAAACCGCGATCATCGCCATCAGCGTGACCGGCTTGGAGCCCGGTTTTTGCGCGGATTATGCCAATGCCATTGCGGATGCCTATTTGGAATACAAGTCGGTGGAATACGACGGCAGTTCGCAAAACACGGTGGATAACCTGTCGCGCCAAGCCCAGGATCTGGCGGAAAAGATTGCGAGCATGGAAGGCAATTTGTTGGCGTTCGTGCGCGAAAATAGCGTGGTTGGCATCCAGGAACGCGGCAACGTGGCGGCGAATCTGCTGGCCCAGCTTTCCAAGCAGGCGGCGGAACATCGCACTCAGCGCATGTTGCTGGAAGCGCAGCAACCGCTGCTCAATCAGGCACCGGACGAAGTCGTGCTGGCCATCTTGGAATACGGCCTGCCGGCGCCCGCGGTGGAGGTGTCCAAGGGCGGTTTGCCGGCCGGCGACAGCCCGGCCGTGGATAGTGCGGAGAGCCTGATTGAACACGGCGTGGTGGCCCCGCCACAATGGAGCACGCTGAAGCGCGAAAACTCCATTCTCGAAGCGCAACTGGTGGCCTACCGCAAGAAATATAAGGACGAACATCCCCTCATTCAGGAAACCCAGCGCAAGCTGCAGGCCAACGAAGACGCGTTGAAGGTGGAAGTGCAATTTGCGCTCAAGCAGTACTACTCCCAACTCGAAGCCTTGAGCATCAAGGAAAAGGCTGCGCAGCAGGTGGAGCAGGAGTGGGAAGAGCAGGCGCTGGAGATTGATCGCAAGCAAAAAGAGTACGAAGGCATTCAGCGCAATCTCAAGCGGTTGCAGTCGCTGTACGATTTGATTTTCAACCGGCTGCAGGAAATAGATATTTCGGCGGGCATCCAAACGGAGTCCGTCAAGATTCTGGAGCGGGCGCTCGCGCCAGGCAGTCCGTTGAAGCCACGCAATATGCAAAGCCTCTTTCTGGCGGCTTTGATCGGTTTGGCCATCGGGTTGGGGCTGATCTTTTCGCTGGAATTCATGGACGATTCCATCCGGTATCCCGAAGAAATTGGGAAGGCATTGGGCGCGAACTTCCTTGGTTTGGTGCCCACGGCCCATTGGCGGCAGGAAGATGACTCGTCGTACTGGCTGGGCAACGTGGATCCGGCGAGTGGATTTGCCGAGTCTTATCGTAACATCCGTTCGGCCTTGCTGCTGAACCCGACGGGCCGCCCGTTCCGCACCTTGACGGTGATTTCATCCGTGCCCAAGGAAGGCAAAACCACCACCAGCGTGAATCTGGGCACCAGTTTCGCGCAGACCGGCCACCGGGTGTTGATGGTGGATGCCGACTTGCACCGCGGCGGTCTGCATCGCTTCTTCGGATTGCAGGCGGGCCGCGGCTTGAGCGAAATATTGGCCGGCCAAACCACGTTGGACAAAGTGGTTCAGCACACCCCACAAGCCGGCCTGGACTTGGTCGGGACGGGAACTTTCCCGACGAACCCCGCGGAATTGGTCATGCGTCGTGAAATGCGGGAATTCTTGGCGGAAGCATCGGAGAAATATGACTTGGTGATTTTGGATGTTCCGCCGGCGTTGGCTGTCTCGGAATCCACCGTCATCGCCGCACAAACGGATGGCGCGCTGTTGGTGGTGTGGGGCGGGCGGACCTCACGCAAACTGGTGCAGGCTTCCATGCGCCAACTGTTGTCGCGCGGCGCCAACGTGCTGGGGTGCGTGCTGAACAACTTGGATTTGACCCGCATGGGCAACTACGGCTACTCCAGCTACTATCACTATTACGGTTATGACTATCGCTACGAAGAGGACACGTCGCCTGTGACACCCGGCGCCGGCCCCGCCGCAAGTTCTTGAAGATGGATGATTAGGAGAATGTGACTTGGTGGTGATTTTTCATCGCGGGGTGCAGGTTTCCAGCCGGCATTTGTTTCTGACGATTGGCGACTGGCTGGTCATCATTTTGGCCCAACTCGCGGCGGTATTTTTGCGCCTTGGTTTTGCCGATGGCGGCACATACATGGTGGAGAACTGGGGCTCGCTCGTCAGTTCGGCGCTCATCTATGGCCTCGTGTTTTACGCGGGCGGGATGTATGAGCCGCCCACCCGCAGCCGGCGGTTCGATTTTGATTTTCTGCCCTTGATTGTCACCGGCATTGCGGCTGGCATTACTGGCTTGGTGTTGTACACCCGCCCACAGATGGTCTTGGGCCGCGGCATTTGGGCTCTGTCGTCGGTGCTGATTTTGATCCTGACGTACCTCTTGCGCCGCGTATTTTTGGCCCTGATGCGGCGCGGTATTTTTCTCAAGCAGGCGCTGGTGTTGTGCGACCATCCCGACCGGGCTGCCGAACTGCTGCAGTTGGTTGAAGACCAGCCGTTCTCTTTCTATCGGGTGGCGGGCCTGGTGGTGTGCGGAACAACGCCGGCTTCCGCATACACCGGAAAAATGCCGGTGCTAGGCACCTTGGACGACTTGGACCGATTGGTCGCGGAGCGCGAGATTGCCGTGTTGCTACTTTCGGTGTCGGTGATGCGGAGCCGTGAACTCCTCGCGCGGCTGCGCCCGCTGCGGTACATGGGCGTCGAGATCATGGACTATGTCTCGTTGTCGGAGGAGTTGGCCCAAGAGATTCCGCTGGCTCACATCAACGATGAATGGCTGATGACCGCGGCGCTGAACAGCTCCGTGATTCAGATCCGCAAGGTCAAACGGGCAACCGATATCGTGGTTTCGGTGTTTGGGTTGTTGCTTGGGCTCCCGCTCATTGTGTTGGCGGGGATTTTAATCAAACTGACCTCGCCCGGCGCGGTGGTTTACCGGCAAACCCGGCTGGGGCTGGGGGGGAAGCCCTACGTGCTGTACAAGCTGCGCACCATGCGGATGGATGCCGAGGCGCAGGGCGCGGTCTGGGCCGGCCAGCGCGACACCCGCGTGACCAAGGTGGGCTACTACCTGCGCAAATGGCGCATTGATGAAATCCCCCAGCTCTTCAATATCCTCAAGGGCGAAATGAGCTTGGTTGGGCCGCGCCCCGAGCGCCCGGAGTTCACGGAAAAGTTGGCGCGCTTTATCCCGTTCTATGACGAGCGCCACTTGGTGCAGCCCGGCCTGACCGGCTGGGCCCAGGTGCGCTTCCCCTACGCGGCAAGCTTCGAGGCCGCCGCGCGCAAGCTGCAATTCGATTTGTATTACATCAAGAACATGGGCTTTTTGCTGGACGTGTCCATCCTGTTACGCACGTTCAAGACCATTTTGGTGGGCCTGCGCCACGAAGGCGACGGCAGTTTCCTGCCGGTTGACGATAAATTGGAAGACCTTTTGGCCGGCACAAACTTGCCGGAGGGTGGCGAATCCGAGGGAGAACAAACATGAGTATTGCCTGTGAATTTGATTATGCCAAGCCGGACAGCCTGTCCGCCGCGCTGCGCCTGCTGGCCGCCCAGCCGGGGCGTGTCCCGCTGGCGGGCGGCACCGATCTGGTGGCTTGGCTGCGCGATGGCGCAGTAAGCCCCGCGTTTCTGGTGGACATCAAGGGCCTGCCCGAATTACGCGGGATCCGCCTGAAAAATGGCCGCCTATGGCTGGGCGCCAATACTACGTTTGCCGAGATCATTGAGTCGCCGCTGGTGCGGAAGCACGCGCCGATTTTGGTGGAAGCCGCCGGCATGGTGGCCTCGGTGGGGGTACGCAACCGCGCCACCATCGGCGGTAATATTTGCTCCGCGGTTCCCTGCTGCGACAGCGGACCGGCCCTGCTGGTATATGAAGCCACCGTGCACGTGGCCACTCGGCAAGGCGCCAAAAATATTCCTGCCACCAAATGGTTCTTGGGCCCGCGCCGCACCGCGTTGGCCAAGGGTGGTTTGGCTGTCGCGATCAGTTTGCCGGTGGGCAAACACGCCGGTGCTTTTGCCAAACTGAAACGCTATCGTGGCGAAGATTTGGCGCAAGCCAGCGTGGCGGTACGGGTGGATGCCCGTGGCGAATGGCGCGTGGCCTACGGCTCCGTGGCCCCCACGCCCATCCGCGGCCCCAAGGTGGAAAAAGTGCTGCGCGGGCAGAAAAATCCTCCCGTCGAATTGTTGCAAAAAGCCCGACCGTTGGCCGAGGCGGAGGTGGCGCCCATTACGGATATCCGCGGCTCGGAGGTGTATCGTCGGCTGATGATCGGCATCATGCTGGAGCGCACGGTAGAGCTGGCTACCGCCCGCTTGGCGGGCCGCGGCGCGGACTATGGCATCAATGTTCTGGAGGAAGCGTGCTCATGAAAGAAATCACCATCAACTTGAATGGCGCGGCCCGCCGTGTGGCGGTGGCACCAAACGAAACCCTGCTGGATGTTTTGCGTGGCAAGCTAGGCATCAAAACGCCCAAGGAAGGCTGTGGGCGCGGCGATTGCGGCGCGTGCACCGTGCTGCTCGATGGCAAGGTCGTGCGCAGTTGCCTGATCTTGGCGATCGAAGTGGACGGCCAGTCCGTCACCACTCTCGAAGGAGTGGGGCAGCAGGGCCCGACGGCGTTGCAGCAGGCGTTTGTGGCCAATAACGCGTTTCAGTGCGGATTCTGCACGTCGGGCGTGGTGTTGGCGGCTTCCGCATTGCTGACGGAAAAACCGCAGCCCACGGAGCATGAAGTGCGCGAGGCGCTGGCCGGCAACCTGTGCCGCTGCACCGGCTATGAGCCCATCGTGAAAACCGTGCTGGACGTTGCCCGGAAAACCGGACGCAAGTCCGCCAAGCGGAGGGCCCGGTCATGAGTAAAACCGAAGTTGTCGGCGCATCGCCCGTCCGCGTGGACGGTTTCGCCAAAGTGATGGGCGCGGCCCAGTACACCGATGATCTGGATTTCGGCCCCGGCCTTTTGCATGCGGTGGTGGTCGAAAGCACCAAGGCCCACGCCCTGCTCAAGAAGGTGGATGTGTCGGCTGCCGAGAAGGCGCCCGGCGTGGTGCGTGTGGTGACCGGCAAGGATTGCCCGCACAAGTTTGGGCTCTATATGCAGGATCGTCATATTTTCGCGCAGGACCGGGTGCGGTTTGTTGGCGAGCAAATTGCCGCGGTGGTGGCGGAAACGCCGGAAGCTGCCCTCCGCGCAGCCAAGCTGGTGCAGGTGGAATATGAACCTCTGCCGGCCATTTTGAGCCTGGGCGACGCCCTCAAAAAAGACGCCGTGCTCTTGCACCCCGAATTGGGTTCCTACCAGCGCGTACCGTGGTTTTTCCCGCGGGCGGGCACGAACATTGCCCACTGGCGCAAAACCCGCAAGGGCGATGTGGCCAAGGGCTTCAAGCAGGCGGACTTCATTTTGGAAGACACCTACACCGTGCCGCGCTACGCCCATTGCCCCATTGAACCGCACGCGGTGACCGGCCTGTTCGACTTGTCGGGCCGGCTCACGCTGTGGGCTTCATCGCAATCGCCTTTTGCGCAGCGCAACGTCATGGCCATTGCCCTGAAGCCGTTCGGCCTGTCGCACAAGGATATTCGCATTGTGACGCCGTATGTAGGCGGCGGCTTTGGCGGCAAGGCGGGCGTCTCCATGGAAATCATCGCCGCGGTGCTGGCCATTGTGATGAAGGGCCGCCCAGTGAAGCTGAACTGGACGCGCGAGCAGGAGTTCATGAACACCTCGCAGCGGCAGGGCGTGATTGCCCGCATCAAGCTGGGTGTGAAAAAGGATGGTCGAATCACTGCGCTGGAGCACACCCTGCACTGGGATGCGGGCGCGTCGGCGGAATACGGCGCCAACGTGGTGAATGCCGTTGGCCTGTCCGCCACGGGGCCTTACCGCGTGCCCAACGTCAAGATTGACTCGGTTTGCGTGTACACCAACATGCCACCGTGCGGAGCCTATCGCGGCTTCGGCTATTCCGAATTCCACTTTGGCCTCGAGTCGCACATGACCCGCGTGGCCAAAGCCATCGGCATGGACCCGGTGGCCTTCCGCAAACTCAACGCCATTCGCGAAGGCGACACGCTGGCCTACGGCGCGCACATGAACGCCGGCGATTTGCACGGCGCCATTGACCGCGTGGCCAAGGAAATCCAGTGGGGCAAAGCGGTGCGCAGCCAAAAGCGCAATATGGCCATCGGCAAAGCCGTGGCCTGTTTCTGGAAAGCGCCGGCCATGCCGCCGAACGCGTCCTCGGCCGCGTTTCTCAAATTCAACGAGGATGGCTCGCTGAACTTGAGCGTGTCCGGCATGGAAATTGGTCAGGGATTCCTGACCGTCATGGCCCAGATTGCGGCGGAAGTGCTCACGGTGCCGGTGGCGAAAATCCGGGTGGAAACACCGGACACCGACCGCAACCCCTACGAGTGGCAGACCGTCGGTTCCCACGTCACATGGAGCTGCGGCAACGCCGTGCGCGCCGCGGCCGAAGAAGTCAAAGCCAAGATTCTGGCCACCGTGGCTCGCGCCAAAAAACTCAAGGTGGCGGATCTGTATCTTGAAGACGAGTGCGTCAAGAGCCGCCGCGACAAAGCCTTCAGCCTGCCGCTGCGTTCGTTCGTAATTGACGGCATCATGCGGCCCGCGGGCAACTTCATTGGCGGCCCCATCCAAGGCACGGGGATGTTCATGCCAGAGTTTACCTCCGCCATGGGCGATCCGGAAACCAGCCAAGGCGGCCATCCGAACGTACACTACACTGTCGGTTGCGCCGGCATCATCATGGAAGTGGACAAGGACACCGGCAAAATGTCCATCCGCAAGGTGGCGTTGGCCGTGGATGCCGGCAAAGCTGTCAACCCCGATCTGGTGAAGGGGCAGGTGGTCGGTGGCGTCTTGCAGGGCTTGGCCACCGCGCTCTACGAGGACATTCGCTACGCGCCCACGGGCCGGTTGTTGAATCCAAACTTCACCGACTACAAAATCCCGACCGCGTTGGATTGCCCGCAGGAAATTGTGCCGATCATCCTGGAAACCGCGCAGCCCGACGGCCCCTTTGGCGCGCGCGGCGTGGGCGAGCACACGATGATCGCCTGCGCGCCGATTGTCGCCGATGCCATCGAAAATGCGGTGGGTGTGCGGTTGAAAACCATGCCGCTGACCGCCGAAAAGGTGGCGTTGGCCCTGCGCGGGATCGAGTACGACGACGTCAAGGGCGACAACCTTGGCTTCTGCTTCCGCGGGCGCCCGTGCGATTATCCGTTTGAAGTGGGCGGCGCGAAATAATCGCGCCCGCCCGCATTCACCCGATTTTTTGCACGACAATCCGGCTGCCGCGGGCTTCCACAATCTGCACCGGAGTGCCGGCGGGGATGAACTCGCCGGAGGTGGTCACATCCAGCCGGTCATCGCCAAAGCGCGCGGTGCCGGCGGGGCGCAGCAGATTCAAGGTGACTCCCGTCTGCCCCACCAGCGCCGAGGTGTCCGGCGCGGCGGTGTAGCCTTCGGCGGCGGACGTGGCGGCGCCGAGCGTCAGCTTGCCGAAGAGCGGACTGCGGGGCAAAAAACGTCCGAGCAGCAGCGCCCCCGCGCCTGCCCCCACAATGGACCCCAGCAATTTGACCAGCGGGATTTGGACATCCGGCCAAGCGGGCAACCATGGCCCGCCCGGCGCCAGCCGCACCATGGCGCCCAGCAGCGAAATAAAAATCAGCGCCAAGCCCAGCACGCCGGTAAAACCGAAGCCCGGAATAAGAAAAATCTCCACCAGCACCAGCACGCAGCCGGCGATAAAAATGACCAAATCCTCCATGCCGGCCAGCCCGGCGATGTGGTGCCCCCAGAAAAACAGGGCGAGGCAAATTGCGCCCAAAATCCCGGGCAAACCGAATCCCGGCGTTTTGATTTCGATATAAATCCCAAGGAAACCCAAGATCATCAGAATGGGGGCGGCGGCAGCGATCAGGCGCGCCACTTTTTCTGCGGCGGTGATTTGCATGGCCACTTGCGGATGACCGGTCAACTCCAGTTGGGCCAGCACATCGGCCAGCGTCGGCGCCGTGCCGGCGGACAGCAGCGACCGGCCATCGCGGCCGGGCTTCGCGGCTTCGTCGGCGGTCAGCGTCAGCAGCCGCCCAGCCGGGCAAATGACTTCATCGCCGATTTTGAATTCGTTTTCGCGGCGCACCATTTTTTCGGCCAGTTCGGGGTCATGCCCGGCGTCCTGCGCGGCGGCGCGGATTAATGCGCTGACCGCGGAAACCGCCTTCTCTTCGATGCCGCCGGACATTTCCTGCACGCCGCCAAACGGCGACATCATGATGGGCAGGGCATCGCCGATGACGGAACCGGGCGCCATGTAAATCTTTTTGGTGGCCAACGCGATGATGGCTCCGGCGGAAAAAGCATCCTTTTCCACATAGGTATAGACCGGGATGGGGGAGGCCTGAATTGTGCGTACGATATCACTGGCCGCCGCCAGCGTGCCACCGGGGGTGTCCATGGTGAGGATGACGGCCGCGGCTTGTTGCGCGGTGGCCTCGGCCAGCCCGCGCCGCAAGACGTAGAGCAGCGCGCCTTCGATCTGGCCATGAACGGGGATGACATACACCGGAGCATTGGCCGGTGGCGTGGCCGCGGGGGCGGTCGGAATGGCCACAAATGAGAGCAACAGCAGCGCCAACAGAGCCAAGCGGGTTTTCATACCTCTACTGTAAGCCGCGGAGGGCGCCCCCCGCAACCGCAAAGCGGACGGCGCAGGGCTACGGATTGGCGGTGGGCAGGCGGTTAGCCTTTTCCAGCCGCTCCATCAGGCGGGCGGAGGAGCAATTTGGATTGCGTAGCAGGCGTGCGCCACGCGTGACGTTGCACAGGCTGCCGCCGATCCGCCGCGCAATTTCCCGCTGGGGCACCCCCGCGCGCAACAGGCGCAGGATGCTCCAGCGTTTGCGCAGGGCGGTATATTCCGCGCGGGTCAGGATGTCCGCCAGCACTTGGCGCATTTCGGCGGGGTCGCGTATGGCGCAGAGGGCTTCCAGCAGGTGGGCTTCGTCCGAGTTCATGGGGTGGGGGTGGGGTGGTCAAACTGCATGTGGTGCAGATGGCGGTAAATGCCGGCGCGCGCGAGCAACTCATCGTGCCGTCCGCGCTCGGCGATGCGGCCCTTGTCCAGCACGAGGATTTGGTCGGCGCGCTGGATGGTGGAAAGCCGGTGGGCAATGGCAAACACCGTGCGCCCGGCCATGGCGTTGTTGAGCGCGGCCTGCACCGCGCGTTCGGATTCGGTGTCCAGCGCGCTGGTGGCTTCGTCGAGAATCAGGATGGGCGGATTGCGCAGCAGGGCGCGGGCGATGGCCAAACGTTGGCGCTGGCCGCCGGAGAGCAGAATGCCGCGCTCGGCAATCACGGTGTCATAGCCGTGCGGCATGGCCATGATGAAGTCGTGTGCGTGGGCCTGTTTGGCGGCGGCTTCGACCTGTTCGCGCGTGGCGCCGGGTTCGCCGTAGGCAATGTTGTTGAAGACCGTGTCGTTGAAGAGAAAAGTGTCTTGCGTCACCAGCCCGATTTGGCGGCGCAGGCTCACGAGCGTAAAGCCGCGCAAATCGCGCCCATCCAACAGCACGCGGCCGGCGGTGGGGTCGAAAAACCGGGGCAGCAGATTGACCAGCGTGGTTTTGCCGGAGCCGGAACTACCGACCAATGCAATCAGTTCGCCGGCCCGCGCGGTCAGGTTGATGCGGTCGAGAACCAGCGGTTTGTCGGCGCCATAAGCAAAGCTGATGTTGTCGTAGCGGATTTCGCTGACGGCCTCGGTGAGAGGCTCGGCGCCGGGCAGATCCTGCACATTGTCTTCAGTGTCCAGGATGGCAAAAATTCGTTCAGCGGCGGCGCTGCTTTGCTGAATGACCAGATGCACACGCGACAATTTTTTGGCCGGATCATACATGACCACCATGGCGCCCAAAAAAATCAGCAGGCTGGGCAAATCCAAACCCGTGCGGCGCGCATACAAAAAGATGGCGCAGGCGGCTGCCGCGGCGAAGAGCTCCATGAGCGGGTTGACCACGGCCCGGGACGCGGTGATCTTGATTTGCCGTCGGAAAAAGTCCGCGCTGTGCTTGAAAAAACGGCTCTTTTCGCGCTCTTCCATGCCGAAGGCCTTGACGATGGCCGCGCCGCCGATGGCTTCCTGCTGGATGCTGGCCAGGTCGGCAATGCGTTCCTGGCTGGCCTTCGAGTGTCGCCGCACGCGCCGGCCAAAAATCGCGATGGGGATTACGCAAATAGGGAAGATGGCCAAACTGAGCATGGCCAGGCGCAAATCAGTCAGGCAGAGCGCCACCGCGGCGCCCACGAGAACAAATGGCTGCTGGATGAGGTCGGAAATCACCTCGGTGATTCCGCGCTCCACGAGCTGGCTGTCGTTGATGGTGCGCGACATCAGTTCGCCCGTGCGCGACCCGGTGAAATAGAGCAGCGGCAAGTGCAGGATTTTGCCGAACACCTCGTTGCGCAGGCCCATGATGACGTATTGCGCCACCCACTCAATCAGGTACTTGCTGAAAAAGAAGCCCACCCCGCGCAGGATCACAAAGAACAGCAGCAACCCCAGCACCAGCGCGGTCACGATGCCGTCGTGATGGCTGCTGCCTGCATACCACTGGTTCACCCACTCGGAGGCGGCATCGCCGAGCCGCGTGGCCGCGCCGCCGAAAATCTTGCTCATGCCGCCACGGGCCGAGGCAAAAATGCCGAAGATGGAACCGCCGAACATCGCGCCGAAAATGACCGCCAGCGCGAGGCGGCCGCGGCACGGTTTAGCCCGCGCCAGCAGGCGCAGATAAATCTGTTTTTGTTGAGCCGTCAGCCTGACGCGGGACGCGCTCATGCATCCTGCGCTTCCAGATAGTGCATGGCCTCGATGGCCGCGCTGCAACCGGCGCCCGCCGCTGTGACGGCTTGGCGGTAGCGGCTGTCAGCCACATCGCCGGCAACAAACACGCCGGGCAATTTGGTTTTCACGCCGTCGGCCAGCAGGTAGCCGTTGGCATCCGTGGGCAGGACGCCGGCGAACGGTTTGGTGGCCGGCACCAAGCCGATGGCCACGAATAGCGCGGCCGCGGGCAGTTCGCTTTCCGCGCCGGTTTGGGTGTCGCGCAGGCGCAAGCCGGCCAACTTGCCTTCCGCATTGGTCAGCAGTTCGGTCACCACACTGTTCCAGCGGATAGTGATTTTGGGGTTGTTCAGCACGCGCTGCGCCATGATTTTGGAGGCGCGGAACGCGTCGCGCCGGTGAATCAGCGTCAGTTGCGAGGCATAGCGGGTCAGGAACAGCGCCTCTTCCATGGCGGTGTCGCCACCGCCGACTACGGCAATGGGTTTGTCGCGGTAGAAAGCGCCATCGCACGTGGCGCAATAGGAAACGCCATGGCCGGCCAACTCGCGCTCATTGGGCAGGCCCAAGTGGCGGTGATCCGCACCGGTGGCGATGATGACCGCATCAGCCGCCAGTTTTGCACCGTCATCCAACTGCAATTCCGCGCCGCCGGCGGCACGCGGCGCAAAGCCATCCACCCGGGCGCTCTGGAAGCGCGCACCAAACTTCTCGGCCTGCCGGCGCAGCAAATCAATAAAATCATAGCCGGCCACGCCGTCGGGGAAGCCGGGAATATTCTCGATTTCCGGGGTGGTAATCAGCGGCCCACCGGGGGCGGGACCATCCAGAACCAAGGGGGACAAACCGGCGCGGCCGGCGTAAATAGCGGCAGTCAGGCCAGCCGGCCCGGAGCCCAGAATCACCAGTGTTTTCATGGGCGGTACGATACCAGCGAACGCTCCCAGCCGCAACGGGAAACGGCGGCGGCGCGCGGTTCGGGCAAAGATATTGCGCAAGGTGCGGCAGAATGCTACAACGTGCCCCTTGCCAGTTCCCGCGAAACGGGGGTGGCATACACGAAGGAAGATCATGAATCCTGCGGAAAAATCCGACCCGGTGGATGTCCGCTATGTAGCGGGCTTGGCCCGGCTGGCCTTGACTGATGCCGAAGCGGCCGCGTATCAACACGATCTTGCGCAAATGCTGGCGTTTGCTGCGCAACTGCGCCAAGTGGATGTGGCAAACGTGCCACCCCTGCAAGTTCTCACGGAAGCGCAGAGCGCGTGGCGGGAGGATGTCCCCGCGCCCGGTCTCTCGCGCGAAGCCGCGTTGCAAAACGCGCCGCTGGTGCGCCACGGCCAATTCGTCGCGCCGAAGGTGGTCGAATGAACACATCCCTGCATGAACTGGGCTTGCTGGCTACCGCCGCCGCCTTGGCGAAAAAAGAGGTGTCCGCCGTGGAGTTGGCCACCGCGCTGCTGGATCGCGCGGCCCAAGTGGAACCCAAGCTGAACTCCCTGACGTGGCAGGAGCGCGATGTGGTGCTGGCCGCCGCGCGGGAAGCCGATACCGCGCGCGCCAAAGGCGACACCCGCCCTTGGTTGGGCGTGCCCCTGGCGGTCAAGGATGTGTTGAGCGTGAATGGCCAACCCTGCACCGCGGGCTCCAAGATGCTGCGCAACTATGTGGCGCCCTATGATGCCACGGTCATCGCCCGCCTGCGCGCCGCGGGGTGCGTATTTGTGGCGAGAACCAACACTGACGAATTTGCAATGGGCGGTAGCACCGCAACCAGTTGTTTCGGGCCCACGCGCAATCCGTGGAGCCCGGCGCGCGTCCCGGGCGGTTCCAGCGGCGGCTCGGCGGCTGCCGTGGCGGCGCGGTTGGCGCCGGCCGCGCTAGGTACGGATACCAGCGGCAGCATCCGGCAGCCCGCGGCATTTTGCGGCGTGACGGGTTTCAAACCGACCTATGGTCGCGTGTCGCGGCAGGGCTGCGTGGCCAACGCGTCATCATTGGACCAGATTGGTCCTCTCGCGCGCAGCGTGGAAGACGCGGCGGCACTCTACCAAGCCATCGCGGGCGTGGACCCGCTGGATTCCACCACCTCGCCGCGGCCGGTGGGCGGTGTCCTTGCCGCGGCGCAACAGGCCCGCGATCTCAAGGGCCTCAAGCTGGGCGTGCCGCGGGAGTATTTCATTGCGGAACTCGCGCCGGAGTTGGCGCAACTGACGCGCGCGGCCATAGATCAATGTGCGGCGCTGGGCGCGGAGATTGTCGAGGTATCCTTGCCGCATGTGTCCGCCAGCCTGCCCTGCTATGCGGTGTTGGGCTCCGCGGAAGCCTCCGCCAGCCTTGCCCGCTACGATGGCATGCGCTACGGCCTGCGCGTGGACGCGCCCGAACTGATGGAAATGTATGACCGTACCCGCGCCGCCGGCTTCGGCGATGAAGTCAAGCGCCGGCTCCTCTTCGGCACGCTGGTGCTGACCAGCCGATATCACGCCGACTTTTACTTGCGGGCGCAAAAGGTGCGCACGCTGATCCGGCAGGATTTCCTGCAAGCCTTCACCGCGTGCGATGCCCTGCTGGGCCCCGTGACGCTGACGCCCCCCCCGCGGCTGGATGCTGCGCCGGACTCCGCTTCTGCCCGGCAGTGGGGCGATTACTGCACCGCCGGCGTGAACCTGGCCGGCATTTGCGCCCTGAGCGTGCCGTGCGGTTTCACCGCCGATGGCTTGCCCGCCGGCTTGCATGTGGTGGGGCCAGCCTTTCAGGATGAATTGGTTTTGCGCATTGGCGCGGCCTATCAACATGCCACCGACTGGCATCAGCGCGCGCCGACAGGATTGGAGTAGCAGCAGATTTTCGGCGGCCCCGCGAAAGAAATACCATGAGCGACTACATTGCTTCCATCGGACTCGAAGTCCACGTGCAGTTGAAAACGCGCACCAAAATGTTTTGCGCCTGCCCCGCGCATGAGGAAGGCGAGCCCAACACGGCCGTCTGCCCCGGCTGCATCGGTCTGCCCGGCGCGCTGCCCGTGATCAACCGCGAAGCCATCCGCAAAACTGTCAAAGTGGGCCTGATGATTGGTTCGCGCATTTCCCTCTATAGCACCTTCGACCGCAAAAATTATTTTTATGCGGACATGGCCAAAAATTATCAGATCACTCAAAATGATTTTCCGCTGTGCATCGGCGGCGGGGTCACCATCCAGGTGGACGGCCAGCCCAAAACCATCCGAGTGCATCACATTCATCAGGAAGAAGACGTTGCCAAAAGTACCCACTTGGACAATTCGACCGAAGTGGACTTCAACCGTTGCAGCATGCCGCTCATGGAACTGGTGACCGAGCCCGACATGGCCAATGCCGATGAGGTTATGGCGTTTCTGACCACGCTCAAACAAATGCTGATCTATGCCGACATCAGCGACTGCAACTTGGAACTCGGCCACATGCGCTGCGACGTCAATTCCTCCGTGCGGCCTGCCGGCGCCACGAAGCTGGGCGTGAAAACCGAGCTCAAGAACATGAACACCTTCAAGGGCATCCAGCGCGCGCTTCATTACGAACTGCAACGGCAGATCGAAGTATTGCGCGGCGGCGGCACGATTGCACAGGAAACGCGCCGCTGGGACGACGTGGCCGGCGTGACGCTGCCCATGCGCACCAAGGAATCCGCGCCGGATTACCGCTATTTCCCGGAAGCCGACTTGCCGCCGATTGTGCTGGATGAAGCCACCATCGCCGCCTGGCGCGCGGAATTGCCGGAGATGCCAGCGGCGCGGCGCGCCCGGTTCGTACAGGAATACGGCTTGCCGGAATATGATGCCGGCGTACTCACGGCCGACAAGGCCATCGCCGATTATTTCGAGGCCGCCGCCAAGCAGGCGGCCAACCCCAAGGCGGTATCCAATTGGGTGATGGGCGAGTTACTGCGCGCGCTGGGCGAGCAGGGGCAGGATATTACCGCCGCCAAGATCACGCCCGCCGCGCTGGTGGCGTTGATTGGGCTGGTGGAGGCCAAGACCATCAACATGCCCGCCGCCAAGGAAGTGTTTCAGATTCTCTTCGAGAACGGCGGCGACCCGGCAGCCATTGTGCAGGCCAAGGGGCTCGCGCAGGTCAGCGATACCGGCGCCATCGAAGGTTTCGCGGCGCAGGCCATTGCGGCCAACGAAAAAGTGGCGGCGGAATATCGCGCCGGCAAGGAGCCGGCGCTGATGTTCTTGGTCGGGCAGGTGATGAAGCTGTCCCGCGGCAAAGCCAATCCGCAGTTGGCCGCGGAAGCCCTGCGCCGCCAATTGAAGGGCTGATGTGGTTTAGAGCATTTTCATCAATTCTGTAGCCGTTTTGTCTACTGCATTGGGCTTGGCCGTTGTCAGGCTGCATCGAAATAGCGTTGCGATTCCTGCTTCGCCTTCCTCGGCCAAGCCCAATTCGCGACGACCTCCCGGCTACATTATTTCTTCAAATGCTCTAGCCTGAATAATTCATCAACATGGAAGATAAAGCCATAATTGATTACAGAGGCCAATGATGCGGATAATTCAGAAAGCTCGTCGTTTTTCCTGTCTCGGATTGGATTGTAGATGCTATGGGGTTTCGTTCATGCATCATGGTGATGTGGATCAACCACAAGAAAGGAATCACAAGACATGAAACAAAACCCACATAGCGATCCTACTCTATACCTGGCGATGGAACTGAG
>Ga0208197_1001282_pt1 | contig 25852 bp, 13 predicted proteins | sample AD_JPNNA4_MetaG_FD_184444 | JGI IMG/M metagenome (GOLD analysis project Ga0208197, IMG submission 184444) | Active sludge microbial communities of municipal wastewater-treating anaerobic digesters from Japan - AD_JPNNA4_MetaG (SPAdes) (version 2) | ecosystem: Engineered > Bioreactor > Anaerobic...
AGCCCTGCACTGCATGCCAGAAGGATGAGGTAGAGATGCTGCAAGCAATGCCTTTAGCCGGACAGATTACGCCTCTCGTGCAGAGGGTGGCTGCACCAGAAGAAGAGGAGGAAGTCCAAAGAGAAGCAGCCCCAGAAGAGGAGGAGGAAGTCCAAAGGGAAGCAGCCCCAGAAGAGGAGGAGGAAGTCCAAAGGGAAGCTGCACCAGAAGAAGAGGAGGAAATCCAGACGAAGAGAGCGGATGGAGGATCATCTCATCTGTGCCCCATTCTGGATGCACAGATCAAATCCTTGAAAGGGCGCGGAGACCCACTTCCAGGGACCGTGCGCAACTTCTTCGAGCCGAGATTCGGCTGCGACTTCAGCCATGTGCGTGTCCACACCGATCCTCAAGCGATGGCCACTGCCCGCTCACTGAATGCTCAGGCTTTTACCATAGGAAGAGACGTGGTCCTCGGAAGCGGCCGATCTTCAATGCACACGGAGGGGGGCAAGAGGCTTCTGGCTCATGAGCTGACACACGTGGTTCAGCAGGGCGGCGGCTCCTCCGGACCGGTCCGGGTGAGCCGGAGCTTAAAGCGGATTTCGCGCCAGATTACCGTCCACCCCGCCAGTTCGACTGTGAGCAGAATCGATACCTCTAAGACTTCGGCTCAGATCGGTGTTCTGGCGGCGGGAGGAGGGGTCGCCTACGGGCTGACTCACCATCACCTCCCTTCAATGATTGGGGTTCCAGACACCATGCCCAGGATGCGCGGGCGCGTCTACCAGGTGGCTGTATGGAGGGCGAACGTGTTTCCCACGGTTGACAACACCATTTACGTCGCCAGCGACCTGGGTGCAGATAGCTGCCCCTTCCGGAGCACTCTGGATCACGAGGCCAATCATGTGCTCGATGCCTATGCCATAATGGTGCGCCACAGGGAGAACCTGGCAAGCGACCTGGCAGGGCTGCCGGGAGCCGATAATCCTGTCGTTGCCGCAAATGTCCGTGAAGCTCGAGTGGCCAGGGAGGATATCCGGGAAAGGATGAGGAGAATTGAGAGATGTGTGATGAGCCAGGCCTGCTATGACATGTACCGGACAGATAGAGGAAGGGATGTACGGGAGTATCCTGGCGTCTTCGACGGCTGTCCCGCTCCTCGCCCGCCTGTGCCACGAGTACCGGCCAGAGGGCTCGTAAACGTCCGCTGCAATCCGGCACCAGCTGGCTGCCCCAGGCCCATTGTTCCATTCCCCTGAAGTCTGAGACATTGGATTTCTCTTCCATTATTCAGAGCATTCAGATCAGTCACACAGCCGCTTAAGATCATATAATGATAACTGAATTCGGGAAAAGAGGTCATGCAAGCGCTTGCGCAGCAACAGGTCAGCAAACAGAGCAGCCTCCTGGTCAGCGCCTTCAAGCCCGGCCGGGCAGCCCCCCGGCCAGCTCAAGCCTTGAGCCCGATACTGCGTCAGCAGCAGGTTATGGGCAATCAGGCAGTTCAGAGAATGCTTCAGACCCGGATCATCCAGGCCAAGCTGGCAGTGAGCGAGCCAGGCGACCGATATGAGCAGGAGGCAGATAGGGTAGCAGACCAGGTAATGAGGATGCCTGAGCCCCATCTTCAGCGTCAGGTCGAGCCGGAAGAGGAAGAAGAGAAGGTTCAGACCAAGCTGATCAGAGATCAAATCACACCTTTAGTCCAAAGGCAGGCTGAGTCGGAAGAGGAAGATGAAGAAAAGGTCCAGACCAAGCTGATCAGCGATCAGATCACAACACTGGTTCAAAGGCAGGTCGAGCCGGAAGAGGAAGATGAAGAAAAGGTTCAGACCAAGCTGATCAGAGATCAGATCACACCTTTAGTCCAAAGGCAAGTCGAGCCGGAAGAGGAAGATGAAGAGAAGGTTCAGACCAAGCTGATCAGCAATCAATTCACACCTTTGATTCAAAGGCAGGTCGAGCCGGAAGAGGAAGATGAAGAGAAGGTTCAGACCAAACTGATCAGCGATCAATTCACACCTTTGATTCAAAGGCAGGTCGAGCCGGAAGAGGAAGATGAAGAAGAGGTTCAGACTAAGTCTCTCAATGACGAAAATCCTCTAATTCAAAGACAGAAAGAGAAGAACTTTCAGACAAAAGGTGAAAAAGGAAATCATCCGCCGTTCTCTTTACCTGGCAGTCAATTTTCTTTTGCTCAAACAACCGGCTTTCCTCTCCAAGAAGACATCCGATCTCAAATGGAAGCTCATTTTGGATCGGATTTCACCCATGTGAGGATTCATACAGATAATTCGGCGCATCAAATGAACCAGAATCTGCGTGCCCAGGCATTTTCTCATGGACAAGATATCTACTTCAGGGAAGGTTATTACAATCCGGGCAGTTTTGCAGGGAAACGGCTGCTAGCCCATGAGCTTGTCCATGTGCTGCAACAGGGTGCATCATCTCAAAAGAAGTCTATCAGCAATCTTTCTGGCACCAACATTATCCAGCGAATGACCTGGAGCGAGATAGGGACCTCGTTAACCGATTTATTTACGAGCAGTTTTTTAAGTCTATTCGAAGGATTGGATGCCCTCCGGCAGAATTTCCTGCGCCGTCTTCGAGATTTTGCCCGTCGTGTTCCTGGGTATCGATTGCTGACTGTCGTCCTGGGTCGCGATCCGATTACAGATGAGTCGATTGAAAGAAATGGTCGCAACTTCATTGAAGGTGGACTGGATGTTATTCCAGGCGGTCGACTGCTCCAGCGGAAGCTTGAGGAAACCGGAGCATTGGATGAAGCCGCAGCATGGCTGGACGAGCAGATTAGGATTCTGGATTTCGAACCTGCTGCCATTATCCAAGAATTCTCCCAGTTTTTGAGAAGTCTGGAGTTGAGCGATTTCGGGAGACCTCTATCTGTCTTGCAGAGGATCCAGAATATTTTTCAACCGCCCATCGAGCGGCTGCTTCGTTTTGCTGAAAACGTCGCCAGCAGATTGCTTCAAATTGTTAAGGATTATCTCATATCCCAGGTTATCGACTTCATCCAGCGGAGAACCAGGGCTTATCCTCTGGTAAGGATAATTCTGAGACAGGATCCAATCTCCGGAGAAGAGGTACCATACACCACTATAGACCTGCTCAGAGCGTTTATGAACCTTTCCGAAACGGGAGCAGAGCAGTTGCGGCAGATGGAAGAGACCGGTACACTGCAGCGTGCCGCCAGCTGGATCGATAATGCGGTTGGAATCATCACCGGAAATGTACGCAGAATTGTCACAGCTTTCAGCAACATATGGGACGAGGTGACCATCCAGAACCTCATGAATCCCATCAGTACCTTCGAGCGGATCTACGAGAACTTTGCCGAACCGATTGCTAATATCTTCAGCTTCTTGGTTCAGGTCGGGGTTCAGGTATTGAGCTTTATCAAGGATGCCCTCATCCAGCGCCTGGTGAGATTCGCTCAAACAGTCAGAGGGTATCCTCTTCTCACGGTCATTTTAGGAAAGGATCCCTTCTCTGAAGAGGCTGTACTTCCCACGCCAAATAATTTCATTCGCGGTTTCCTGAGCTTCCTCTCTGATGGAGAAGAGAGATTTAGAAATCTGGTGCAATCCGGTGCCATAGATAGGGCTATGGCCTGGCTAAGCAGCGAGGTGGTGCAGCTCAATTTAACCTGGGAGGCCATCAGAGCATTATTCCTGAGAGCCTGGGAGCGGTTGTCCATCGGGGATCTGGCAAATCCCATTGAAGCCTTCTGGAGGATGGTGAATCTATTCAGAGGACCGGTGAGCCGCATAATCCGGTTTGCCGGTTCAGTGGCCATGAAGATCCTGGAGTTCGTATTTGAAGGCATCATGGGAGCCGGCGGAGCAAGGGTGCTCAATATCCTGAAACAGGGGCGAGATACGTTCCTGACTATAATCAACAATCCTGTTGGATTCCTCCGCAACTTGATCGGCGCTGTTGTCCAGGGATTCAGGCTTTTCGGGCAGAATATCGGACGCCACCTGGTGTCCGGCCTTGTTGGATGGCTCTTTGGGGCTCTGCAGGGTGCCGGCTTGCAGCTTCCGGAACGGCTGGATATGCGGGGAGTCATATCGCTGGCGCTTCAAATCCTCGGGTTGACGTACCAAAGGATCAGGCCAAGACTGGTAAGGTTGCTGGGTGAACGGATTGTCTCTGGCCTGGAGAGCACCTTCGAGGTGGTCAGACTGCTGATCACGGAAGGGCCGGCTGCCATCTGGGAGAAGATCGTCGAATACGCAGGCAACCTACGCGATCAGGTTGTCGAGGGCATCCGAAACTGGGTTATCACCAGAGTCGTGATCTCAGGCGTGACTTACCTGGCCAGCCTCTTCACCCCGGCCAGTGCCGTTGTCCAGGCGATCCGGACCACCTACAACGTCATAATGTGGTTCATCGAAAGGATCCAGCAGCTCATGGGCCTGGTTGAGGCCATCACTAATTCCATCTCCAATATCGCCTCTGGCAATATCAGCGCTGCCGCAAACTACGTGGAGCAGACTCTGGGACGAATCCTGCCGTTGATCATCAGCCTGCTGGCCCGTCTTCTGGGTCTGGGTGGGATCACTGATGCAATCCGCAGAATCATCGGGCGGATTCAGCGGCCAATCGATCGGGCACTGGATAGGGCGGTGCAGTGGATTGCGGGACAGGCGAGGCGGTTAGGCAGGGCAATTATGAGGGGAACAAGAGGTGCGGTACAGCGAGTGGTCAACTGGTTGGGTCTGAGAAAATCGTTCCAAACGCCTGACGGAATCAACCATAGTCTATTCACTGAGGAGCACGCTGGACGCCCAACTATGATGCTGGCCAGCAATAGCAGACAGCCTTTTGCCACTTATCTGCAAAACCTTGCGGTGCCGACATCGGATACACGGAAAGCTAGAGCCAAAGAGACTGCAATCCAAAGCCAGACCAATATTAATACGAAATTAATGGATTTAAAGACAATGGAAAGGAGTTTTGGCCAGAGCCCCTCTAGCATACAAAGTGGACAGTTACATGATAAGCAGCGAGATATACAAAGCCAATACGACAATCTTTCGAATCAAGTGAAAATATTAGGTATCGGCGAAAGCAGAAGCGAAACAGTGCTTACACGGATACACCCTGAAGGGGGCAGAAAGCTGAGGCACCTAGAAGCAAAGCCACTAACAGCGTTACGCGGAAATACAGTTGGCGATCCTACTGCAAACCGTGTAAGGGACGTACCGGGATGGAGCTTTCTTGATGATATTAACAGAGCAAGAGGTAATGACCGAACGATATACAACGACTGGGTAAGATGGCACCTAATTCACAGCGAGCTTCATGGCCCGGCTAGCGTTTTCAACCTGGTCGCTGCTCCGAGAGGAATCAATAGCAGGTTTGCAGGTCAGGTGGAGCGTGGGGTAATAAGGCGCGTTCTTGAGCCGGGTGCTATGCTGTATTATAAGGTGGACATTGCTTATAATAATCCATCTCCCCCTCTCAACGATTTTCCCACAGATATAACCTACACATGGGGAACAATGAAAATGGAGGATAACAACCAACCTGTCGAAGATCAACAAGAAGATCGGAAAGAATATTCGGGATTTACTATGCCGGAAATGCCTTCAACGACGCCTTCAAGTGGCCTTATTACTATAAGACTTAAAAATGCCGGACGTCGCACCTTTAGAGAACTAGAGATACCAACATGGGTATCTATTAGAATCGCCAGAGCATGCAGTGCATCCCCCCATCTCGGCGTTTTTGACGCTATGGACGATTATTATGCAAGGTTGACATCTTTACATGAGGGGAGACCTTATTCGAGATATTTATCTAACGATAAAAGAGAAATTACGGAAGCTCAGACGCGAAATCACGACAGATATTTAATTGATTTAACTTAGAGGATAAAATGAACAAATACTTGGATTGTTTATACCACATAGTCGATGATCTAAAAAAATTGCCTTATATAGAAATTACCCTCAATGAAATCGCAGAAGGGACAAGTTATGACTATGTCCATGATTATCTCATAGATAACGGTTGGAGGGCATCAGAAGCCTATATTAACTTCTGTTCATCAATTGATTTTGCAGATATCGAGTGGGAAGTCAAGGAGAGTTTCATTAATATCTTATCGCTTGAAACAAGCATGTGCACCACCGGCAAGATTGGCATCCCTTTATTTGAAGACGTGCTAGCTCAAGATTTCTGGCTAAACAAAATATGGGATGAGTTCAATACTGAACGTGGGATAAAAATCAATAGCCGTCTTATTCTTATTGATTATTTCGAACCTGATATTTCAGGATGCATTTGCATCGAGGCAACGGATAAAATAATTGGGAGTGAACTCAGTTATTTCAATCACCAGACAGGGATTAGGCCTTTTGATATTTCCTTTAAAGAATATTTTCATAAGCTGAGAGGATCCAGAGGCATTTATGGATGGCAACAGGCTCTATTCAGCAACGATACTGAGTATAGAGAGCAGGTTGATTTTGCTCTCAAGAAACTCTTTACAAAGCAATTGTAAAGTTCGTTCCCACGAACCATCCTTGTGTAAAGAACCAACTCAACGCTAAATCATAGGCGAAACTTTTCAGCAAGTCAAACGGCAGCGAAGGATCCCGATGCGAGCATAGGGGTATTACGATAAAAAATAATAGAGCAAAGAGGTTTGAATGCCTACAAAACAATCGCCATCCGATTTTCCCCGCCGGCCTCGCCTCCTCAAGGGCGGCCTGGCCATGTACGACTCCCTGGATTCGGGAACCCAGCCCAGCCGGCTGATAGTCTTCCAGTTCAATCCCGAGCAGATCCAGAGAACCCTGGCCACCCGCGCTCCCCCCAGCGAGTCCTCCAGCGCCGGAGGAGCGAGGGAGGAGGTGATGAGGGTGATGGGGCCTCCGGTGGAGACCATCACCCTTTCCGTCGAGCTGGATGCCACAGACCAGCTGGAGCTGCCTGACGAGAACAGCACTATAGCCGAGCACGGCCTCCATCCCGCCCTGGCCACTCTGGAGATGCTGCTCTACCCTCCTGCCGCCAGAGCCGAGGAGATCGAGCGCATGGCCGAGCAGGGAGAGGTGCAGATGAGCCCCGCCGATCTTCCCCTGACGCTTCTGATATGGGGCAGGGCGAGGGTCGTCCCTGTGCTCCTGACCAGCTTCTCCGTCACCGAGACGGCCTTTGACAGAAACCTCAACCCCATCCAGGCCAAGGTGGAGCTGGCCATGAAGGTCCTGACCTACATGGAGTTTCCGCAAAGAAACATCGCCCGGGACGCCTTCATCTCCTACCAGAGGGAGAAGGAGAACATGGCCGGTCGGTACCGCTATGGAGGAGACGACAGCCGGACAAGGGCGCTTTTGCCCGGAGGATAGGCAGGAGGGAGGTAGATTTGTTCTTCAAAGGAAGCCGCTACGAGAGGGTAGAGTCGCACAGCATCACAGACGAGAGCGGCAAGGTGATCACCTACAAGAAGGTTCGCTTCATCTCCGAGACACATGCCCGCATGGGCCATCTGGTCGTTCAGGGAGACAGGCTGGACAATATAGCTCACCGCTACTACAAAGATCCTGAGAGGTTCTGGCGCATCTGCGACGCCAACCTGGCCATGTGGCCCGACGAGCTGGTGGCAGAGGCGGGCCGGATCATACTGATACCGCCATCAGAGGAATGAGCAGTGCCAGCCGTTTCCTACCGCCTGGAGATCGATGGAGAGCGGGCAGGCGAAGAGCTTCTCTCTGCCGTCCAGCAGATCGAGGTGGAAAACCACGCCCGTATGGCGGACATGATGCGGCTGCAGCTGGCCCTAAGCGTCCAGGAGAGCGGCAGCGCCTGGACCATTCTCGACCAGGACCTCTTTCGCCGGCTCTCAAACCTCAGGCTGGAGGTGGCCATCGGCAGCAATCAGAGGGTGCCGCTCATCGATGCCTATGTCATCGAGACCAGCGCCTCATTCTCCAACGAGCCGGGCAAGTCGGTCTTAACCGTTGTGGCAATGGACCCCACCGTCCTCATGAACCTGGAGGAGAAAGTCAGAGCTTGGCCGAATATGGCTGACAGCGATATCGCCTCCGCCATATTCGGCGATTACGGCTTAACTGCCGATGTAGAAGATACCCAGCCCTCCCGCCAGGAGATAGATGCAACCACCATCCAGCGGGGCACGGACATCCAGTTTCTGCGCCGGCTGGCTCGCCGCAACGGCTGTGATTGCTATGTAAAGCTCAATCCAAACGATGGCTCTGTGGAGGGGCACTTCCACAGGCCCCGCCTCGACGAACCATCTCAGGGCACACTCTCTGTTAACATGGGCCCGGAGACCAATGTGAACTCCTTTCGGTCACGCTATGAAATGCTCCGTCCGGTCACCGCCCGGGTAACCGGACTGGACATAGGGAGCCAGTCTGACCAGGCTGCCAGTGTGGAAAGCTCTGCTCTCATGGATCTGGGCAGCGAGCCGGTGATCAGCGACGACAGGCCTAGAAGAGTTCTGATCAGCCAGAGCGGCCTCTCTGAGACCGGAGAGCTGCAGACAATGCTCCAGGCCCTGGTCGATAACTCATCCTGGGCAATTGTGGCGGAAGGGGAGCTGAATACCGTAGCCTATGAGAATGTACTGCGGGCCAGCAGTCCCCTGATGGTAAGAGGGATAGGCAGGCAGTTCAGCGGAACATACTTTGTGGAGAGGGTTTTGCATGTCATAAATGGAGACGGATATATCCAGCGCTTTTCCCTGCGCCGCAATGCATTGGGATTGACCGGCGGGGAAAGCTTCGTCCAGGATAGTGCCCTTCCATCATGATTCTAAGCCAGAGAGGGAATATGACAATTGGAAATGATTCATCTCATGCTCTATCAGGCCAGTCAGGCAGATATTTCGGCAAATACCGGGGTATCGTCACAGACAACAACGATCCGAATAACCTGGGCCGAATCAAGGCCAGGGTGCCGGAGATCCTGGAAGACGTGGAAACCGGATTTGCTCTACCCTGCGCTCCATACGCAGGAGACGGGATGGGTCTATTTGCCGTGCCCCCGGCAGGAGCTGGCGTGTGGATCGAGTTTGAAGCGGGGGACCTCTCCCGCCCCATCTGGACGGGATGCTGGTGGGGTGAGGGCCAGCTGCCCAAAGACAACAAAGGGACGGCAGCCACGCCTCCTCAAAAAGCGCTCAGGAGCGAGCAAGGGCTGATGGTTACCATGAACGATGATGACAAGACCATCGCTGTCAGCGATGAGAATGGCAGCAATATGCTGGAGATCAAAGTAGAGGAGGGTCTGATCACCATAATCGCCTCAGTTAAAGCGGTAATTGAGGCCCCCCAGATCGAGCTGGTTCAAAGTGCAGCTCATCCCCTGGTCTTCGGCGATCAGCTCCTGCAATATCTGAACACCCAGATCGTTCAGATGTATCAGACCCATACTCACCCCGGCCAGATGGCTGGAGGGGTCTTTCCCGTCTCTCCCATGACCCCGATGCCTCCCATGCAGCCTGCCAATTCAAGCCTGCTCTCGACCAAGGTCAAGACCGGATGATTAAAAGAGGCGGAATTATGTCCTTGAAATCAGGTTCATCGGATTCGGAAAATGCATTCTCCGGCAGCCTGGCAGAGTCCATTGATAACGCCTTCAAGATGGAATGGTTGATGGCCAAAGGAGAGCCTCTGCCTGATGCGGGTGCAGACGACAGGAGACTCCTTTTTGCAGCCTTGGCCCAGGGTCTTCTCAACTATCTGAAGAACAACGATGATGATTTCAAGCTGCTCGGATCTGCAACATCGGTCATCTACATCCGATCCCCCAGCCTTACCCTTCGGCCAAAGAGGGGAAGATCATCCAAGGTCACGGCAAAAGGTCAATTCTTCCCCTCCAACGGGCAGATCACTCTGATCTGGGACAATCCCCTAAAAACCTATAATTTTCAGGCAGATGGGGAAGGGAACTTCGAGGCCGATTTTACGCCTCCGGCAAAAGCTGCCAGAGGCAGGCACATCGTAGAAGCCAGGGACAGCACCGGACACATCGCGTTTTCCGTTTTTGAAAAACCCTGAGGTAAGGATAATTATGATCGAAAACAATCTGGATCTTCCTTTTCACTTCAACGCCAAGGGCAGGACAGCCGGCTCAAACGCCGAGGATCACATAAAGGACATGATCTACCAGGTACTGTTTACCAATCCGGGAGAGAGGGTGAACAGGCCGGACTTTGGATGCGGCCTATTGCAGCTCATTTTCATGCCAAACAGCGATATCCTGGCAACAGCCACTCAGTTCCTGGTTCAGGGCTCTCTCCAGCACTGGCTGTCTGATGTCATCCAGGTAAACAGGGTGAGGATCTCAAAGAATAGCGAGCAGCTTGCAGTTGAAGTCTCTTACGTAAGACTGGATACAGGCGAGGCCAGAGAGGATAGCTTCTCCTCTTCCATAGGCGGACTTTGAGGATGGTTCAGATGCAATACAGAGATACCCTCTGCGAAAAGGAGAGACGAAAAGCCAAAGATGGTGTATTTGGCATAGACTACATTGAGGTCTTCTCGGAAAGCCTGAAATCTCAGAGGTTTTTGCATGTGCATTTCCTGAAAGACATGGTGCCGGAGGATCTGGTGGACCATCCGGGCAGGATCAAGATCGAGGGTGGGGTGCGGATCAAGGGGATCAAAGCCATAGCTGCCAGGAAGGCGGAGGACCACCTCCTGGTTGAGGTTGACAGAGCAGGCGACTTCTCCATATATACCCTGGTCTTAGTGGATATAGAGGGGCTGGTTATTGACAGGCTCTACTCCCGGTGCGCGTTCAGCTTCAAGGGAGGATGTCCCAGCCGTCTGGACTGCCGGAGCAGACCCTACACCGAGCAAGAAGCGCGAGCCGAGCCTCTTATCGACTACAATGCCAAGGACTACGCCAGCTTTCGTAGAGCTCTTCTGGATCGGGCCTCATTCCTGATCCCTGACTGGAAAGAGGTTCATGAGGCAGACTTCGGAATAGTCCTGCTTGAGCTCCTGGCTTATGCCGGAGATCAGCTCAGCTATTACCAGGATGTCATAGCCAATGAAGCCTTTTTGGAGACGGCACGCCAGAGGGTGTCAGTGAGAAGGCATGTCAACCTGATAGACTACAGGATGCACGATGGATCGAGCGCTCGTGTATTCGTCCATTTCGGGGCAACAGCTCCACTTTCCCTTCCGAAAGGAACAGAGCTGCTCACTAGAATTGACAGGCCCATTGGAGACCTCACCAATCCACCCAATATCAGAATCCCAATTGATCTCAGAGAGGATGCGCTTAAAGCTGCCGATGCGGTCTTCCAGTCGACGCAAGATGTGCATCTTAGCCCTGTGCTGAATGAGATTCAGATCCATACCTGGAGCAATGAGGAGTGCTGCCTGCCAGAGGGATCGACGGCGGCAGACCTGGTGGGAGACCTAACCCGGCAGCTACATGAGGGGGACTTTCTGCTCTTCGAGGAGGTCAAAAGCCCTTACAGTGGGCTGGAGGAGGAGGCAAATGCAGCTCATAAGCAAGTTGTCAGGCTGACATCTGTAAATAGGGTGGAGGATAATTTCAGGGATGAACTTTCCGATACTGCAATTACAGCCGTGACATGGAGTCGAGCCGATGCCCTCAAATTTCCACTCTGCATATCCTCCAAAAATGTGAATGGCCAGATAAGCTTAGCCAGAGGCAATTTGGTCATCGCCGACCATGGACGGAGGATCAGTGAGGCCCACCCGGGCCCTAAAGCACAGAGATACAAGAGTCAATGGAGAGCACATAGAATCCACCTGAATCAAGGACCTCTGAGCTTCTGCCTGGAAAATGCCGCTGACGCACCCGTAAATGCCCTTATGTCGACAGATCCTCACCTTGGCGTTGCGCAGATCAGAGCCAAGGTTGGAGCCTCCTCTTTGGATTGGCTGCCAGCCAGACCCAATCTCCTGAGCTACGGTCCTTTCGACTGCAACTTTGCAGTTGAGGTGGATGATATCGGGAGAGCTATAATTCGATTCGGTGACGGTCAGCATGGCCTGGCAGTCTCCGATGGATCTCCCATCAGCATAATCTACCGCGTGGGAGTGGGCAGAGCTGGAAACATCGGCCAAAATTCCCTGGTGCATGTGATTCAACCAGAGGACAGGGATTTCTCGGGAATAGAGCGCATATACAATCCCCTTCCGGCCTGGGGTGGTGTGGATCCAGAGCCAATGGAGAGAGTGAAGCTTCTTGCCCCTGCTGCTTTTCATGCCGACCGATTGAGAGCTGTAACCGAGGAGGACTATGCCTTCATTGCCGAGAAGCACCCTGAGGTCTCAAAGGCTACTGCCACCTTCAGATGGACCGGAAGCTGGCATACTATCTTCATCACCATCGATCCTTTAGGGACAAATGAGGTCTCTTCTCAGCTCCGCAGCAGCATAAAAGATTGGGTGGCCAGGTACTCTCTGGCGGGCTATGATATCGAGATAGATCAGCCAATTTTTGTGCCCCTGGAGATTGAGGTGGACATATGCATTAAAGCGGACCATTTCAAGGGGGATGTGGAGCAGGAGTTGATCACTGCATTGAGCAACAGGTTTCTGGCGGGAGGAGAAATGGGATTCTTCCACCCAGACAAATTCACCTTCGGCCAGAGCCTCTATCTCAGCCAGCTATATGCAGCGATCCAGTCTATAGAGGGAGTTGAATCCGCCTCAATTAAAGTATTCAAGCGCTATGGGAGAGATCCGGCGGGAGAGCTGGAGGAAGGATGTATCTCTGTGCATCGTTTAGAGGTAATAAGGCTTGACAACGATCCAAGCTTTCCTGAGAATGGGGTGCTCAGGCTTAACTTGTGGGGTGGAAGATGATAACTGAAGCTGCAAAAAAAGAGCGCAAGGTCTGTCGCAGTATTGACCAGCCCACGACACCGGAAGAGATCTGGAACAGGCCTGCCCTTTCAGCGATAAAGTATCGAGTGGGCAGCTATTCCAGCTTTAAAACAGCAATGTTGAATTCAATATCAAAAGATCCAAACCTCAGTGGCTGGACCGCTCGAAGCTCGGATGATTTTGGGATAGCATTCATAGACATGTGGGCTTATTTATGCGATATCCTCACCTTTTATCAGGAACGCACTGCAAATGAGGCATACCTTCGCACAGCCATCTTACCTGAATCGGTGCGAAAGCTGGCTGGCCTCCTGGACTACAGGCCCTCACCGGGGGCGTCTGCCTCGGTTGACCTGGCGTTCATCGCAGAAAAGGATAAGCAAGTGTCAATCCCACTGCAGCTCCAGGTTCAGAGCGTCCCCGGGCAAAATGAGAAACCTCAAAAGTTCGAGACCATCCAGCCCATTATAGCATATTCCAGCCTAAACGAATTACGCCTCCGTACCACCGTCCCCCAGATTCTCGGTATGGGCTCAACTAGGGCCATTGTTAAGGGCATAAATAAAGGACTCAAGGCCGGAGATTACATACTTGTGCTGGGAGAAGAGCGTGAGAAAGATCCAGGAAGCGAGATATGGGATCTGCGCAGGATATCATCTGTGGATGAAGATCGGGAAAGAGCCAATACCATAATATCCTGGAAAGATGGGCTGGGACATGAGAATTCAAATACGAAGCCCCCAAAGAATCCAAAAATCTTCGCCTTCAGGCTCAAAGCATACCCATTTGGCCATAATGCCATAGACTGGCGCCTCATTCCGCCAAGCCTCAGGGAGCCAACCAGCAAGAGCCCTCTCTATCCTGATAACTGGAATGATAAATGTCTACCTGAAGACGAACTCAATGAGAATTGGATTTTTCTTGACTCGGTGTACAGCTCTATCCAGCCAGAGAGCTGGATTGCTCTGATAAGCTCAACTGCACCCGAGGATCATCCATCCTATCCCGGCTACACGGAAATTTTCAGGATTATGGAGGTAGCTGAGACAAACCGATCCGGCTATATGATCACCTCAACTGTTACCAGGCTCACGGTGGACGGAATCGAGAAAGAAAAAGGCAAAAAAAATGCTCTGCAACCAGAGAATATCCGTTATTTCCCATTGAGATCAACAACCATAATGGCTCAGAGCGAGCTTATGGAACTGGCAGAGGTGCCGGTTACCAGAACCTTAAGCGGCAAAATGCTTAAACTGGACGGATATTTCCCCCAGATAGAACAGGGTCATAGAATGATGCTAATAGGGAACCTGGCATCAGATCCAGGCAACTTGAACTCGGAGACGGTTGAAGTAGATCAGATCATTGAAGATCAAGATAAAAATGATACTTTGATAATCCTCAAGAAAGATCTTTCTGTGAATTTCAGCATTGATTCGGTGAGAATCTACGGCAACATCGCCCCTGCTAACCACGGTGAGACATTCGTGGAGGTCTTAGGAGATGGAGATGCCTCCGCAACCTTCCAGACCTTCTTCCTTAAGAAATCCCCCCTGACTTTTATCAGACAGGCGGGAGTGCCGCATGGTGTTATCAGTACGCTGGAGATATGGGTAGGAGGGATTCTCTGGCATGAGGTAAGGGATCTTTATGGCTGCAATTGGAGCGAGCGGGTTTATATCACAAACATCGATGAAAATGGCAGGATCTCCATAACCTTTGGTGATGGCATTACCGGAGCACGTCTGCCTAGCGGCAAAGCAAATGTGACTGCAAAGTATCGCCAGGGGCAAGGCCGAGAGGGCAATGTAGGCAGAGCCAGGCTTGCCAACCTCTTAAAGAAACCCGTAGGGCTCAAAGGCGTGACCAATCCGGAGAGAGCATCAGGTGGATCGGATCCGGAGAGCAGGGAAGAGATCCGGGAGAATGCACCGAATATAGTCAGAACATTCGACCGGGTAGTATCTTTGAGGGATTTCGAAGACGCCGCCCGGGAGTATGAGGGAATAGCGAAAGCCAGAGCGAGGATGGTCTGGAATGGTGAGGAGTTGGAGGTATCGCTTGTGGTTGCGGCGGATGACGACGCAGATCTAAAGACGGAAGAACTGAAGAAGCTCCAGGAATACTTAAATGCTCGCCGGGATACCAATCGCAAGCTAAGGATTGTGCTTAGAAAAAAGGTTCCAATTGCAATCAGGGTAGAGGTCAAAGTTGCTTCGGACTATCTGGAAGAGAATGTATTGGATTCGACAACAGATGCATTGAGATCTTATTTCGCCTTCGAAAATCAGGATATCGGCCAAGATATATTTCTCAGTGATATCTATAAAGCTCTTCAGAGGGTTGACGGACTGAAAGCAGCCAGGATTTTAGAGCTTCAGCCATTCAGTCAGCCCTCCGGTAAGGTCCCTGAAAGAATGATGATCTCACCAGAGGAGATGGCTGCAATTATCGATCCTAAAGATGTATCTGTACCAATTTGGAGATGATATTATGCCTGAAGATAGGCTTATAGATCTTTATGAACTTTTGCCTTCTTTTTATAAGCTTAAAGATGCCGAGCAGAATTATATGCTTCGCTCTATCCTGAATATAATCTCCGACCAGGCCAATTTGCTCAAGAATGATATGGATGGACTGTGGGATGATCTGTTCATAGAGACCTGCAGCGATTGGGCAGTGCCTTACATCGCAGATCTTGTGGGCACCAATTTCCTCCATCAGACGGGATTAAGCAGCAAGGCAGATGTGGCCAAGACCATCTATTATCGGAGGCGAAAGGGCACACTCTCAATGCTCGAGGAGCTGGCCAGGGATATCACAGGCTGGGGTGCCCATGCTGTGGCCTTCATGGAACTTCTTAGCTGGACTCAGAACCTCAACCACCTCCGTTTTACTGGGTCATACGAACCTGGAAATATGGACCCGCATTCATTCGACTGTGTTGGGACAGTGAATATGAGAAACAAAGATGCTCTGGACCTCTTGGATGGACCATTTGACATCGTAAGCCACAGCATCGACATCAGAAATATATCTCGTAATGAGGGATGGTACGGCATAAAGAAGCTGGGCTTTTTCCTATGGCGCCTCAATAGCTATCCCATTGGGATGATCGGCCGTCAGGAAGAGGAGCGTAAAGATGACCTGATCAGGCCGCGGCCTTCTTCAGTTTGCAGTTACGGCTATCACTTCAATGTTCTGGGAATCCCATCTCCCCTATTCAACAATCCTGAGGCGGACATAGATGAAGCAGGGATGGCCTCTGAGCTGAACGTCCCCGGACCGATAAGGGCCTTGTCCTTCCAGCTCAGACCTGAGGACTACTACGGGAGCGATAAGAGCTTTTTCTTAGTAAAGGGAGGCGGGCCTTTGCCTCTGGCTGCCATATCACCTCAAGACTTAACTCAATGGAGGAGACCGCTCGGCGGAAAGAAGGTTGCCATCGATGTGAGGCTGGGCCGCATCTCCTTCTCCGAGGGAGATGAGCCGCAAGAAGGGGAGATGGGAGTATATTACAACTATGGCTTTAGCGCCGATATGGGTGGCGGGCCATATGAACGCAGAATGACATTGGCGTCTCCCGATCCATCCGAGGTCAATGCCGGAGAGTATTACATCGCCGAGTCTTTAGCCGGTAATTTGCAGAGTGCCCTGGAGGATTGGGAATCTTCTGGGCGGTCCAGAGGCCTGATCACCATAACCGACAATGGAACCTGTGAAGACAAGATCACCATAAAAATCCAAAAAGGTAGATCCCTGGCAATCCAGGCAGCAAATCAGAGACGCCCCTCTTTCAGGATACCATATCCCGGGCTTATTAAGGTTGAGGGCTCAGAGGATTTCGAGGGGGAGGGTTCAGAGAAGAGCAGTCTCAGTTTGAACGGGCTTCTCATCGAGGGTGGATTGCATATCCGGGGAAGCTTGGACGAACTGAATCTGCAACACTGTACCCTGGTGCCGGGGAGGCGCCTGGGAGAAGATGGGCTCTGCCCGCTGCCAGAGATGCCAAGCATTGTGGTGGAGGATAATAGAAGCCATTTGAGGCTCTTTATAGATCATTCAATATGCGGCGCTCTGCGGCTGCCATCTGAGATGGACGGATTGGAGATCTATGACAGCATAGTGGACTGTGCATCGAAGAGCAAAGCCACCTCTAGACTGGTCTCAGCACTGATCTCAGGCAAGGTGGATTTGTCTGAAATAGAGTCTCCTCCATTGAGAATAGAGGTGACCGTCGGCATGGATGGTCCATGTGAGGTCATACTTGCTACTCTGCCCGGAGACCTAGAAAATGCTGCCTCACTCCTGGAAAAAGCGATCAAAAAGGCTAGCAGGGAGGAAGCCTTTTCATCGCTTAAAGTGGCTGTTGCAGGCAATAGGCTGATTCTGATCTCTGAGGTCGGAAAGATCATAGTCAAGCCTTATGGCGGCGATACAACTGCATCTGTGCTAAAGCTGACACCTGAATTTTCCACCACGCGGTCTGGGCTGCTGAGCGACGAACTTCCCCTTAACGGCATAATATTCAGCAAAAATAATCCAAGCATCATGGCCATGGTGGGATCGTGCTCTGAAGAGCTCACCCTCCAGATGGCTGATCCATATCCAAAAACCTTGCAGGAGCTCGGAAAAATCCTTCAAGAATTTCTAAATGCATTAGAAGGAGAGGCTTTTGAAGGATCCATAGTCACCGTAGTGGACAAGCGCCTTGTCTTGATTCCGGGAAGAGAAGGGGTTTGCATCTATCTGAGCCCGACCGAGGACGACAAGACCACCATAATGGAGCTGGGGATGGAGAGTGATTGGCCTGCCATCGCCTCGATAAATGATCCTTTTCATCCCGGGCCCAGAACAATCCTGGAGAGGACGACAGTTTTCGGATCAATTCGAGTCAAGGAGCTTGAACTGGCATCTGATTGCATCATTACCGGCATGACCACAGTGGACAGAAGCCAGACTGGATGCACTCGTTTCAGCTATGTCTCGGAAGGGTCCAATACACCCAGAAGATATCATTGTCAGCCTGACCTGGCACTGGCAAACCTTGACGAGAAGTGGATCGGGCATCCGGGCTCACCCAGCAAAGAAGATAGGCAAAAAGCCATCAATGCCATGTTGCCGGCCTTTGCAAGCCTGCATTATGGTCAGCCCGCCTATGCCCAGCTGAGTCGGAACTGCCCCGATGAGATAAAAAGAGGGGCAGAGGACGGCTCAGAGATGGGGGCATTTTGCAGCCTGAAGCAGCCCCAGAGGGAGGACAATCTCCGCACCAGGCTGGAGGAGTATATGCCCTTTGGCCTGGAAGGCGGTTTTATATTCATAAACTAAAAGACTGGAGGTCATTTTCCATGAAAGGGGATTTTTCGCGGTTTACTCATAAACCAGAGAAGCATTATACATCCGTGCTGAAGCAGCAAGGCAGAGTGGATCTGGATGCGGATTGGAACGAGCAGGCCTGTATTCAAGCATACCTGAATGAGGAAGGATCGAAGGATATATTGGGCCCAAGCGGGATTCCCAGCCAGCAGGCTGGATTTGGAATATCAAAAGCATCTATTGGTGAGAATGGCATTGATTTCAGTATCGGCCAGGGAAGAATCTATGTTGACGGCATTCTCTGTCAGCTGGAGGGGAAGGAAGCTAGCTACCTCAAGCAGCCCTACTATGTCAATCCAGAGATGATAAAAGCTCCCGGAGCGGGCAGGAGAGATCTGATCTATTTGGATGTATGGAAGCGACATGTAACGGCAGTAGAAGACGATTCTCTTCGAGAGATAGCCCTCGGAGGTCCGGATACAACAACTCGATTGAAAACCATTTGGCAGGTTAAGGCTTTAGCTGATGTATCAAAGGCTAATCCCTGCAATATTGCAGAATGGAAGAATCTAATCTCGCCTACCTCAGGATGGAGCAAGCTCAGCGTAAAGCTTGATGCCTCCAAACCAGAGGAAAAACCCTGTGCTGCAGATCTCGAAGCAGGCTACAGAGGCAGAGAGAACAGACTCTACAGAGTGGAGATCCATAATGGGGGAATAATTAAGGCTGGCTCTGCTGCTTCTGGATCTAATCCGACGTTTAAATGGTCCCGAGACAATGGATCTGTTTTATTTCCCATTTATGAGCTGGATAAACAGAATAAAAGGAAGCTAAAGCTAAGACGCCTGGGAAAAGATCAGTTCCTGAACCTGCATAAGGGAGATTGGGTGGAGGTTCTCGACGACTCCAGAGAGCTGGCCGGAGAGCCTGGAATCATGGCCGAAGTAACGGAGGATATCGATGAAGAACAGCTGATTGTAACCCTCAGCAAAGAGATCTCTGACATCGATATCAATAATGGACATGCCAAGCTGCGCAGATGGGACCAGAAGGAAGATGCCATAAGAATCATCCCCGAATCGCTGATAGATCTCGAAGCCGGATTGCAGATCAGTTTCTTAAATGGCAAGTTCAGGACGGGAGACTATTGGGTCTTTGCGGCCAGATCCAATGGCGATGTTGAATTGCTGGATAGTTTACCTCCGATGGGCATAGAGCATCATTACTGCATCCTTGCCCTGGTGACCTGGATGATGGTTAGTGGCAAATTAAAAGCCGTCGTATTGGACTGCCGGAAAACCTTTCCTCCTCTAACCGATCTAATCTGCCTGTATTACATAGGTGGAGATGGCCAGGAGGCCATGCCGGGTCAGCCTCTCAAGCAACCTCTCCAGGTTGGCGTTTCCAATGGATCGCGCCCAATCAAAGGTGCACAGGCTTCGGGAATGAATGTGGAGTTTAAAATAACAGATGATGATGGAGATGGTGATGATGGGAGTAGATTATCAGATTCAACTGAATTTGCATCAGGATCAAATTCAAAAGCTATTCCTGTGGATAAGGATGGGATAGCCAAGTGCTTCTGGAGGCTGGGAAAAGAACCAATCAGCCAGAAGGTAGAGGCCAGGCTCATTGATGCCTGTGGAAAATATGTTCATTTGCCCATCAGGTTCAGCGCAAACTTGAGCATTGCCAGCGAGGTGGCTTATGATGAGCCTCGATGTGGACATATGAATGCAGAGAATGTGCGAGATGCATTGAACACATTATGCCAGAACTATGGGCTATATTATGTCGGTGGCGATGGGCAGGAAGGCTTTCCAAGGAGCATACTCGATCAACCGCTGCAGGTGAGAGTCTCAAATGGGATCTGGCCAGAGGCCGGTGCCACAGTGAATTTTGAAGTAGAAAGCGGTGGAGGGCAGCTTAGCGACAACAATGCCACCACAAATGCTGATGGAATAGCAGGAGTCAAGTGGACTCTGGGAGGCTCAGGAATTCAAAGAATCAAGGCTAGCCTCTCTAATGCACCAACAATGACTATCTTCTTCAATGCAGGCCTCAAGGCAATAGGTGGGCCAAGCTGCCAGATACCCGTTGGAGGACAGAGCGCATATAGAGAGCTTGCTGATGCTCTTAATGATCTGATCAATGTCAAAGGAATGTCTGATGTCTGCCTCTGCCTTTTGCCCGGAAATTACAGCTTTCCTGAGGGCGATTGGACCCTCAATAGTCCAAATGCAAGAGTGAAGATAGTTGGTAGCGGATTGGGATCAATAATCGATCTGAAAAAGACAACTATGTTGATGAAAGGCCTGGCATCCATTTCGCTTAAGGATCTTAAGATCGATGCAGGCAATCTCAATCGAGACGGATTGATCTTAGAAGACTGTGGACAGATTGACATTGAATCATGCCATCTGACAGGCGATGCAGCTGCTGCCAAGCCATGCATAGGCTTGCAGAAGACCTTACCGTTTAGCAGAGGCGTGGATATCAGCCTAATGCCGGGAGTAAATATCAAGAGGGCAGGAAGCGATGATCTGAGGTTTTGTGTATACAAGCTGATAGACCAGCCTGGAGTCTATAAGATAAGAGGAGCAGTCGCAGGAATAGTAAATGGCAAAAGCAACCTGACAAAAAACACTTTCACCTGGGACCACCAGAACTTTGCCGGATTCTTTTACGATATCTATGAGGATATTGGCACCGAGAGGCTGATAGCTAATATCAATGAGAACAAAAAGCTCAGCATCGAATATGAAACCCGCGTTCATAACAAGAAATTTAGGTTCGAAGACTGGGGCTCATTCTCAGTTATAGGATTCCTGGGCGAGGAGTATTTTGCCGGATACATGGATGCTCCAAATACTACCGATGACATTCTATTTGAGGAGTCCAAGGAGAAAAATCTATTCTCCAAGATGCAGCTTCTCAGGATCCTGATAGATAACGACGATGAGATGACAATCACTTCCGGCACGCCCCTGAGACTGGAAGAGGGCTACGAACTGGGAATCAAGTCCATTGATATCGACGGCAATAAGGTCTTCCTGGAGCTCTCCAAGGACGGCGCTGTAGTAGACAGCAAGGTCATATCCCCATCCAAAGACGGCGCGACCATGAAAGACAGGACCTATTACTACAAGAAGAATATTGGAGACTTCAAGGATGTAGTAATCATCGCTGCCCACTTCAAGAATGCCTTCCGCGGCACAGACCAGGACCTAGCCACCGTTGACGGACTCTGGCATCTCTCCGATACACTAACCGATGTGTCGAAGGACACAGAGTACGACAAGATGAAAATCCAGAAAGTAACCCAGGAAGCTATTCTCATGAGCAATATGGACAACGACATCACACTAAACAGGAACAAGGATATCAGTCTGATGCCTGGTGTGAGTTTAAAGACCGCTGATGACGATGTCCTGAGGTTCTATGTGTATAAGCATATAGAAATTACCAATGATGAAAACTACCAGATAAGAGGAGCAATAGCGGGAACTCTAAACGGTAAAAGCAATCTGGAAAGCAACTCATTCGCCTGGAATCCCCAGAACTTTGCCGGATTCTTCTACGATATCAATGCGGATGTTGGAACCGAGATGCTGACGGCTAAAATAAATGAAGACAACAAGATCAGTGTAAAGTACGAAACCTGTATTGATGCCAAGAAGTTTGAAGTAGGGAACTGGGGCTCCTATTCAACCATAGGATTCCTAGCGGAGGAGTATTTTGCTGGATACTTGAATACTCCTGAAACTGCCGATGACATTCCCTTCGAGGAATCAGATGACGAGAATGTTCTTGCCGACGGGCAGCTTCTCAAGATCCTTATAGATAATGACGATGAGATGACAATCGCCTCCGGCACACCTCACAAGCTGGAAGAGGGTTACGAGCTGGGAATCAAGTCCATTGATATCGACGGCAACAAGGTCTTCCTGGAGCTCTCCAAGGACGGCGCTGTAGTAGACAGCAAGGTCATATCCCCATCCAAAGATGGCGCCACCATGTTGGACAAGACCTACTACTACAAAAAAGACATTGGAGACTCCAGGGATGTCGTAATCATTGCCGCTCATTTCAAGAATGCCTTCCGCGGCGCAGACCAGGACCTAGCCACGATTGACGGACAATGGCAGCTATCCGATATTCCAGCTGATTTATCTGAGTACGGCATGATGGGGGCAGAAAAAGCCAATGGAGCTATTCTAAAGATCTCTAATGCCGGGCGCATACATATAGAAAACAACGATATCCATGTCAAGTCCCCATCCGTTATTGCAAAACCTCAACTGATCATCGATAAGAGAGCTTTTCCCGAGTTTGGGGATGTCGTAATGGAAAAAGGCTCTGAAAATTTTGATAGCACTGCCTTGAAATTTGCAGAAAATTTGAGATCAAAGGGGACGCGCGAGAGGAAAGAGCTTCAATCAAGGTTGGAGAAAGCCATAAAGCCCTATAAAACCTCAATGAAGCGTGCCGATCTTCAGAGATATAATCTCTTGATAGATGCCACAACCAAAGATGAAATCCCGCCTAAGATGGTAGCTGATGCCCTCAGGGACATTATTGCTTATGAGGTCGGCGAGATCAGCCTAGCCTCGGCACTGGCTATATTAGATGCAAGAGCAGATACCGCCATTGAAAGGAACAGGATAGAGGGCATGGTGAGCTTCTATGGAATTCCTACTTCTCAGGAACTGAATCAAAACGACCTGGAAGGAATAACAGGTAAAATTAAAGAGCACACTGGACCCGGAAAGCTCCTGTACTTAAGGGGCAACAGAATCGGAAGATTTGTTATTGGCGATGACATGAAAGAGATTATTAAGTCGGGAATCAATATCGGGGGATTATACAAATCTAGCTTTTTTTCCGAGAACCTGATTAAAAACGCAAACAACCAGATTGTATCAGATCATCTCTCCTTTTGCTCCAATGTCTTTGAGGATGATAAATATGATGCCGGAACGGCAATATCCAATTCAGCCATCTTTATGGGCAACTATTCTCAGTACGAAATAAAATTTATCAGCCTTTCAAACCATTTAAGCAAAGACGCAGGGAACTTGATTATGCAGATCGGCCCATGAGCAGCTATCTCGAATTGTTCTATCCATAAGGGCAATGCAATTTACCGGGGCCCTTCATCTTGCTCCGCTTGATAGCGCTTGAGTTCGACAGATGATCTTGGCACAAAAAGTTCAACTCTCACTTTTTGCAAAAAGATATTATTCTTCTAAAATATCTATAAATAAAAATTTTTTAATAAATAATTGAAAAATTATCTTTAAAATTTAGTACTAATATTAAATAATATTTTTAATATAATCATTAAAAATAAACTAATAATTTAAGTTAAAATTAATAATATTAATAGTTAAAAATTATTATATAATAAATTGAAAAAATAGCTTCTATACATGGTATGTCAAAATGAGACCTGAGATCAATTGATCTTATAAACTATAAGCATGGATTTTGCAATCTACAAGAAATCAGCTTTTTACCAATTAATTTATTTCATATACTATGCGAATATATCCAATCATTCGCTTATCCTCATTCTTTACAGCCTAGAAAAGCTCTTTAAACCTGAAATCCAAAAATCAATACATTCTATTTTGGTAAACTATATGAATAAAGCACATCAATGATTTTAAATAAGATAATTTTATAAATAAAGATCCTACCATAAACATATATATTCGGACCTCCTAATTATTATTTATAAAATTACAAATATTTTAATTTTAGACCTATGAACTCGGAGTTATTGTAGTATTGGATATATTTTATAGTTTTTTAATCAAAACTAAAATATTTATATTAAATATTAATTAATTTTTTCAACAAATATAACCAATCACTTAATACTATAACATTATAACTGTATATTAATTCTTTAATTAAATAAATTTTAAAAAAATTATTTTAGTTAAATAGTTTTAATTAAAAATTTTAAAATTTTTTATGAATTTAATTTTGTCATATACCTAATCAATGTAAAGTTAGAGTTAATTCTACATTGCTATTACAGCAGCCATCTTTATATCATTGCCCTGGTTATCCTCTACGAAACTGCTGGATGATTATGATCGATATTTTCAAGCAGCTGGTGGAGATTGCAGGCAATAGGGTCTCAGCCTCTCCCTGTGAGAGATACTGCTATCGAGGAGATGCATCCCAGGTTTTCGGAAATCCGGATTTTGTGGTAATGCCACATAGCACCAGTCAGGTTTCGAGGATCATCCGCCTCTGCAATGAGCACTTGATTCCAGTCACAGCACGAGGGGCTGGCACCGGACTGTCAGGGGGCTGCTCTCCGGTGAAAGGAGGGGTGGTCCTGGATATGTCCGGAATGAATCGGCTCCTAGAAATGGATATTGAAAATCAGCAGGTGATCGTGGAGCCGGGAATGATCGCAGAGGCGCTCAACGGCCTTCTTAAACCTCATGGCTTCTTTTTTCCACCCGATCCGGGCAGCATGGCCATGTGCACGATCGGAGGAATGATAGCCAATAACAGCAGCGGTATGCGCTCTGTCAAGTATGGAACAGTTAGAAATTATGTTCTCGACCTGGAGGTTGTGCTGGCCGACGGCCGGGTCATTCATACAGGCAAGAGAGTGCTTAAATCCTCAGCAGGATATGATCTGACCCGCTTATTTGTTGGGTCCGAGGGAACTTTAGGCATTATAACCGGGGCTGGACTGAAGGTCGTCCCTCTGCCAAAAACCAGAAAGCTGATTATCGCATTCTTTGCGGAAGCGGATATTGCCGGCCAGGCGGTGATCAAGGTTTTTTCAGAAGGCATAACCCCTTCTGCCTGCGAGATACTGGACAAAACCACCCTTTCGGTGCTGAAGCTGTGCGACTCCCATCTAGCCATTGCCGAGGAGGGGGATATGATTCTCTTCGAGGTTGACGGAACCGAGATCTCAACCGAAGAGGCTGCCAGACAGATTATCGAGATCTGCAAACCTCTGGCTGCCAGTACAAGGATTGTCTCCGGCCCGGAGATGCAGAAGATCTGGGCGGCGCGGAGATTGGTTGGCGCCGCAATATCCAGGCTGGATCCTCAAAAGACAAGAGTATATATGGGCGAGGATGTGGGCGTGCCCATCAAGGAGATCCCGGCTTTGATCAGAAAGGTCCAGCAGATTGCAGGAAAGTTAGACTTGCCGATTATGAAATATGGCCACATTGGAGACGGTAACCTGCATGTAGCCCTTTTTATAGATGTGGCAGATGAAGCACAGTGGGAGAGGCTTCGCCTTGCTGCGGACAGAATCCACAGGGCAGCTCTTGATATGGGCGGAACGGTCAGCTCTGAGCACGGCATAGGGCTGGCGAGGGCCGAGTATCTGCCGGAACAGATGGGCTCAGATGCATTCTCGCTGATGCATTCTATTAAGAGAGTTCTTGATCCCAAGGGGCTGCTGAATCCTGGAAAGATGGGCTTCTCCTAGGATTGGATGTGCATTAATATGCTCAAAGAGGATCGGAAGGCGATTGACCAGTGCGTTAGGTGCGGAGCCTGTAGATCTGTCTGCCCGGTTTTTCAGGAATCAGGATGGGAGTCCGCCAATGCCAGAGGGCGGATGCTGATTTTGAGGGGACTTTATTCCGGTCAGCCACCCGATCATCATGTTCTCGACAGCCTCAACA
>Ga0208197_1001284_pt1 | contig 25834 bp, 21 predicted proteins | sample AD_JPNNA4_MetaG_FD_184444 | JGI IMG/M metagenome (GOLD analysis project Ga0208197, IMG submission 184444) | Active sludge microbial communities of municipal wastewater-treating anaerobic digesters from Japan - AD_JPNNA4_MetaG (SPAdes) (version 2) | ecosystem: Engineered > Bioreactor > Anaerobic...
ACTCGCCTGAACTGCCTCTGAGGGAGGAATTGTACAATCTGTGCAAAAACGAATATCCCTGTATGCATATCTGTTCCGATTTTGAATCGGATGCAAAGGTAAGCATTTCAAAACCCGGACAGGGTATCGTAGGGCTAAAACGTTATGAATAAGAATCTTAATTTTGAATTTAAATAATTTTAAGAGACACTAGTGATATAAAACAACTTACTCTTAAATCGATTTCGTTTCAGATTTTCATCTGTCAAAACCATTCCCAAGCAATACTTGCTTACGCTTTTTTGCTTAATTCTCATATCCTCCAAATAATCCTTGAACGGAGAATGCATGTTTCCATCTTGCTTTACCTCAATAATGCAAAGCTTATGAATGCAATCATCATTGTTTGTTTTAAAATTATGGAAACGGATTTCCATATCAATAGTCAAACGTTCTGTCTTTGCCTTATTCACCAAAGTTATACGATAGAACTGGTTTTGCAGACGAGGACTGAGTTGCGACATGCGATAATTTGACTTTGTGTCGACAAATTCAACTGCCTCCTGCTGGTGAGAAACATCATCATTGACCACCTTAATTCTAATCTTCTTAGTTCTGCCTTTATTATTCTTTTTCTTTATTTCAAGGAAATACTGATCTGAATTGACATACTCACGCATTCTGATTTTTTGTCGATTCAGTTTTTTATTGTGATGAATCACATACATTTCAGCATCCTGAGTGTCATAATAAACGGTTCTATAAGAAGCCATACGAGAACCATCTATCTCCTGTGCATAATAATCATTTTTTGCCCTTTTCAAAAGTTCAGGCAATTGATTAACGTTCACGAGATACTTGGTATCAATTCGGTTCATCAACTTGATGCCACTCATCTGATCCAATGAAATCGGATCAAACTTACCCAAGACGGAACCTATTTCTTCCAATATAGCTGTCATAATAATTAACTCTATTCCAATATATATTCAAATTCCTTTGTGTTCTTCAGCTTACCATTAGCTTGGAATGTATTCTGTAATTTTTTCTTTCCGTTGGGATGGTACTCCGTGGTCACTGTCTTTTCCAATTTATTGTATTCGTCAAAGTATGACTCTTTTATACATTTATCATTGGCGTTGTATTCGTATGTAACTCGTGATTTTTGATCACCAACACTGTTATATTCAATTTCCTCTACTTTGTTTCCCTTCTCATCATATTTTGTAAGATGATCCAACGTTTTTTTCTTTCCTTCTATCTTCCACTCTTTTAATTCTTTGATTCTCTTATCATCAAACATTTTTTGTGCTGATGTAGTTAATGTGGTTACGAAAGACAAAAGAATTATACTTATAAAAAATTTCAGTTTCATATTTATCAAATTTAAAATTAGCAATCTTTTATTAATAGATTCCGATTGTCAAAACATCGGCAACAGCAATCATTCCCTTTTCCGGCAAATTCACGGTATCCTTTACAGCAAAAGAAACTCCATTTTTCTTAGAAAGAGATTCTGCCCAAACTTCATAACTACGACCAGAAGACAATCTTGTGAATACATAATCACCATTATCATCAGTACGTGTATCTTGAATTGGACCCACTACTCCCATTTCTCTAAGGAACACGCGCGCATCAATAGCACCTCCTGTATAATTACCTTTTGCCTGAATATTTCCTACGATAGCAGACAAGCCTACATTTTTTCCATCTTGGATATAAATATCCTCTACGTTAGACGTTCCTGAATCATCAATCTTAACTGATCTGATTACTGCGGTTTTGGTTTCATCCGCATTGTTTGTGTAGGCATAAACAGAATAATTACCCGAAACTAAATATTCGAATCTAAACTTTCCGTTATAATCAGTTGATGCTTTATCTCCATAGAAATCCTGTACGTCAGCTCCATAAATAATGAAGACATCTTCGTCTACAGCGACAATTGTATCCTTAATAAAATAATATTGGCCATTGGCATTTTTGGCTATGTCTCCAGCTTCGTTAATCTTATAGACCTTACCTTCTATAGCTGATTTTCCGCCTTCACCTTCCGGCTTTTCGCAAGACGAAAACATAAAAGCCATACATGAAAATACCAAACATGCTAATTTCGTGTTTCTCATACGTATTATAATTTAATCAAATTTTTTATCACTAAAATAGCATTGATACAATGCTTACTAAATTCGCAAATAACCTTTTTTCGTTTTCTGTACAAATATACATTTTTTCAAACGTGAACCTAACAAAATTCGATCAATCCCGTTTTTACATAATCGAAACATATAAATAACATGTCTCATCAACTGAAAACAACAAACGTACAAATACGATGCACGCACAATGCAGCACAAAATTCATTCCGTTTTAAATCATCCTAAAGAGATTGAATAAAACCAGACAAAGTAATTATCTGATTTTCGACTTAGCATCTTCTATATGTTAAGAGCCAACATTTAACTTGAAAAAACAATCTTCGGCAAAACAAAGAATTATAAATAATACAAAGAAGCGGAAACGGTATATGGCATTAAATTCACTGAAGAACATGCAAAAGCATGTTCTTCAGTGAATTTATCAATATTTTTGATCTTCGAAATAATTATCACTGATATTCAAATCGCCCAATTCCTCATCATCAACACCTTCATCATCGAAATCATCCAATCCTAAAGAATCATCACCCATTCCTTTGTTAGGGTTAACGTCCATGAACAGACCATCTACGAACTGACATGGAGGATTACCTTCTGATTTGACACATTTAGCAGCAGGAAGGTCTTTTCCTGTGATCATTTCATTTAACTGCAAGAAGAATGAACGCTCGTTCATCATATCAAAGACAAACAAAAGTTTCTGTTCCTCGTCAGTTAGAATCTCTTCCAACTTAGTATCTGCCATGACATAATTATCGTATTCAGAAGAGGTGTCCATTTCTATTTGAGTGATTTCCTGCTCCTTTTCCCAATCTTCATTACATACAAAAAATGATGTAATTTGGTCTTTTGTATATTTTACTGAGTCCAAAATAGCATCATGCAATTCTAGAAATGTAGCTTCAGAATCTATGTGAATCTCTCTCAAAAAACCGTCAACTTCATCAGACAGCAAAATGAATCTATAAATCATATTCTCAATTTTTTTTTCGTAAAAATAATACAAGACAAACAAGTAGACAAATAAACAAGCATAAAAGTAAACTTCAAAAACAAAAAAACGGGTCGGCAATTAAAGGAACCGACCCGTTATCTATTTATATACTGTTCTGATTTTCCTCAAAGTTTTTTTGTTTTTAAACAAAAAACAGCTCGAAAACCTATTTCTAAAACTAAACGACAAAATGAAACAGCATCATACATCACAAAGTTAATCTATTTCAGAGAACTCTCTATCATATCAAGACTTTGGCGAACGCCCTTGTCTATATCGATAAGGTCTGTAACCGTTTTGCAAGCATGTAACACTGTAGCATGGTCACGGTTACCGATCTGTTCTCCGATAGATGATAGAGAATTTTTAGTGTATTTACGAGCTAAATACATGGCGATCTGACGAGCTTGAACAACTTCTCGTTTTCTTGATTTCGTCTGAATCTCGCTGATATCCAAATTATAATGGTCACAAACTGCCTGTTGGATAGATGAGATCGTGATATTCCTCTCTGCAATATTAACAGTAGTACCCACCACACGTTTTGCCAATTCAAGGTTAATTTCAGCATTGGTCAAAGTAGACTGAGCCAACAAAGAAATAATCACACCTTCTATAGCACGCACTGATTCAGTAACAGAATCTGCAATGTAATCAATCACATCATTAGGGATAAACAAGCCATCATCTTCTACCTTACGAAGCAAGATTTCCTTTCTTGTTTCGAAATTAGGCATTTCCAACTCAGCATGAAGTCCCCACTTAAAACGGCTCAACATACGTTGTTCCAAACCTTGCAAAAGCTTAGGCGAGCGGTCTGACGTCAACACCAATTGTTTACCTGACTGATGCAGGTGGTTGAAAATCTGGAAAAATGTATTTTGCGTAGCCGTTTTCCCTGCAAAGTCTTGAATATCATCCACAAGAAGGATATCTATCTGCTGATAGAAATTCAAGAAATCATTCGTCTTGTTGTTAAGGGTAGCTTCCGTAAACTGAGTTTGAAACTTGCTTGCGGTAACATAAAGTACATTCTTGTCAGTATGTAACTCTTGAGCCATAAGACCGATGGCGTGAAGTAAATGAGTCTTTCCTTGTCCTGATCCTCCGAAGATAAACATAGGATTAAATGTTCCTCCTGGTTGTTTTGCTATAGCTTGACCGGCAGAACGAGCCAACTTGTTGCATTGTCCTTCGACAAAAGAATCAAAAGAGTAGTTTGGATTTAGTTGAGAATCAATCTTTTCATGCGTTTTGACAGAAAAAGGGTCAAAACGATTAGGCATAGAAGAAGGCTGAGTAGAATGACCACCACCCAAATCGACAGTAGTGTCCTCTGAATTTTCAACCAAGACAGTATATCTTAGCTTGGCACCCTTACCTATAACACGGGTAAGAGTTTTCTTTAAAAGGTCACAATAATGCTCTTCTATGTACTCATAGAAGAACACGCTTGGTACTTTTATATTCAGCGTATTATCCTCATATTTTAGAGGAACAATCGTGCTGAACCAAGTGTTAAATGCTGGTTCAGGGACAATGTCCTTGATGATAGATAAACACTCGTTCCATATAGCCTTCACACTCTCAGGAACGAGCTCTCGATTGTTATACATAATAACTAAATGTTTTTTCGATTTGCAGAACAAAATTTCATATATTTTTCAAGAAAAAAAAACGAGAAAAGATTTGCTTTATCCGAAAAAAAATATCACTCTAGTTTTCAGTATTTTACAATAAATCACTTAAATTCAGATATTTACAAAAACCACCTATATCAATCATATTGATAAATAGGGGTTTAATCAAATTCATGATATATAACATATTTTTTTGTCTTTGCTGTAAATGCCTTTGCTGTAAAGATTTTCTAAACTAAAAAAATCATTTGTTAATTTTCGCTGTTTAAAATCATTCTAAATAACAAAACGCCCTTTTCTTTCACAAAACAACAAATATATACATCGACAATCAAATAATCATTTCTCTTGAAATCATTCGGAATAATTTTGACAATGCCCATTTATAGCCATTTTCTATAAATATCAGCATACAAATACACATAGCAAAACTCAATCTAAAAATAAAAAATTAAAAGATTCAGAATTTTTGGCAAAGAAAAAAATGAACTGATTTTTTATTTCAAAACACACTCTATAAATTAAAAAATGGCAGAAAAGACAATATCTTTCCTGCCATTTTTTTTGACAACATAATATACTATTCTCAGTTTTCCACAAACTATTGTTTTGTGAAAAAAATCGAATCAGTTACTATTTTATTTCTTTTCTTCAGATTTCTTATCTTTCTTATCTGACTTTCCAAACAAAGAGAAATGAACATAACGTTTCGGATTTGCTTTTAAGTCAACCAAAAGGTTATTTGCGCTACTTGCTGTGACATTTAAATTGTTATACAACGCTTTATCATTAAGAAGCAAACCTATCGTACCCTCTCCCTTGTTTACCTTATCTGTAATCAACTGAAGATTAGACAATGTGTTATCAACCTTAAGCATAGTTGCATTGAAATCAACACGACTTAAATTTGAGCTAACCTTTGAAAAATCGGTAGTAATGGCATTTACATTGGTTAGAATAACCGGAACATCTTTCTTCAACATTGTGTTTAAAGAATTAGATGCTGATTCCAAATTAGCTGTCATACGATTGAGGTTACCCAAAGTCTTCTGAATTGAATGATCTTCCGTAATCATTCTCAATGAGTAAATCAAAGAATCCAACTGAGGAACGATTGATTGGATTCTAGGCATAATCTCTTGAGTAACGGCAGACATGATTCCATCGTTAATAACAGAAGGGATTTCTTCTCCAACCTTATAGTATGCACCTGATGTGTTTGGAACCAAATCCAAAGAAACATTTGCTCCTCCCAAAAGTTCTGTATTCAGAACGGCTCTTGATCCAACCGGAACTTTCAAGTCATCATCAACCATCATCTCTACAATCACGCCGTCTGTAGGATCATCATAATTATACTTGATTGATTTAACCAATCCAACTTTGTATCCTTTTATGGTTACTGAACTAGACTCCAACAATCCATTCACATTATCAAACTTAGCAGTATAATAATTAGATGGATTGAATATGTTTATACCCTTTAAATAGTTCACACCAAAAAACAGTATCGCAATAGTAGCGATAACTAACGAACCAATTTGAAACTCTTTCGAAATTTTAAACTTCATCATTTTTTCTTTTTAGTAATAAGATGCCTCTTCACTTCAAATATTGGAAAGCTTCGCTCGGAGGCAATTTTTTATTATCCTTTAATACGACAACGAATGCATCTGAAAAATCTTCTCTTACCTTTTTCTGTAAATCCAAAGCTTCTAGAAAAGACGTTGTCTTGCCATACATATATTTATAAATTCCATTCTCTTGGTATTCAACTGCAGGAACACAAGACTTAAAATCTCTTGAATTCAAAGATTTCTGAGTTTTTGAACTACAGAACTGAACACTATAAATAACAGAATCAGATACACTCTTTTTTTCATCTACATTTGATACAACTTCAGGCTCTTTTGTTTCAACTTCTTCTTTTTTTACCTCTTTTTCATCATTCTCTTCTTCATAAGCCTGAGACATTTTTGTCAGCCCCTCTTTATAATCCATGACGGCATCAAATATAGCTTTTGCCAAAAGTTTTCTTGATTTTTCTTTGTTCAGATACTTTTCTTCTTTAGCATTGGAAAGATATCCCAACTCGACCAAAACACCCGGCATATTTGTCTGTTTCAAAACCAAGAAACCAGCCTGTTTCACACTTCTGTCACTTCTATCACATGTCTTAACAAAATTACGCTGAACCAACTGAGCCAATTGGATACTCTGTGACAAGTAAGAAGACTGCATCAAGTCAAACATTATATAGGACTCCGCCCTGTTTGGATCAAATCCTCCATATCTGGATTTGTAATTATCCTCATAAAGGATGGATGCATTCTCTTGCATGGCAACCTGCAAATTCTCTTTTGAAGAGCTACCCACAACATACGTTTCTGTGCCAAAAGCAGAACGAGACTTCGCAGCATTAGCATGAATAGAAATAAACAAATCTGCTTTTTCTTTATTTGCAATTGCAGCTCGTTCATCCAAAGGAATAAACACATCCGTCTTTCTGGTAAAAATGATCCGAACACCTTTTTCCTCATAAAGCAAACGTCCTAACTCTAAAGCCACAGAAAGATTCACATTTTTCTCTTTCAATTTCAATTTCGATCCAGTAGCTCCGGCATCTTTGCCTCCATGTCCCGCATCAACAATAACCGTGAACCTTTTTTTTCCTGACGCATAAGCTTCCTGTCCTGGAAGTGTCACCGACAAGACGAACGACATTAAAACCAATGTAAAAAAAGGAACTTTCATTTTCGTGAACCATTAACAAACAAGCGTTTACAACATCCAAATAGCAGACACGAAACACCCATTTGATCCATTAAACACATCAAAACAATCCACTTTAAGATTGAAATTGACGATGCAAATTTACAAAAAATAAGAGCAGAAGCAACCTATCAAACAAAATATTGAATTCATAAAAAAAATTAATGGGTCGGAAATTGATATATGTTCATTCAAATTTCTTATTTTTGCCAAATAAACGATGCAAGATCAAAATAATGTTTAATTCTTTAATTAACAACAATATATATCGAACATTACTATTATTGGTTAGTTTCTTTATATCGTTTCACGCATTCTCCGCAGAGGAAAACAACGATAAAACAAAGGAATTGTCCAAGACAGATTCGATTCTAGTAGCAGATGCTCAAAGTCCTACAAATCAAAACGATTCAACAACAAAAGACTCTGTAAAAGTCAAAAAAAACAATGAATCGCTAGAAGCTGAGGTGAATTATTCGGCAAATGACTCCGTTGTGTTTTACGCGGGAGGAATTGCTTATTTATATGGAGATGCCAAAGTAGACTATGAAGAAATGTCTCTTACCTCCAACTCCATTCGTATCAACATGGACAGTTCGATTGTACAAGCCAGAGCGGGTGTTGACTCTACTGGAGAAGCCATTGGAACACCTCTCTTCAAAGAAGGTTCTGAAGAATATGAATCAAAATCTATCGATTACAACTACAAAACAAAAAAAGGTTTAATTCATGGAGTCATAACCCAACAAGGAGAAGGTTATATCACGAGCGACAAGGCTAAAAAAATGGAAGACAATACCTTCCTCATGATAGATGGAAAGTATACCACATGCGACAACCATGAGCACCCCCACTTCTACATCGATTTAACCAAAGCAAAAGTTAAGCCGAAAGAATTCGTGGTAGCAGGTCCCGCTTACCTTGTCATTGCTGACGTTCCATTGCCATTAGTCATACCTTTTGGATATTTCCCTTTCACAAGTAAATACTCATCAGGACTTTTGATGCCGACTTATGGAGAAGAGACTTCAAGAGGATTCTATTTTAGAGATGGTGGTTATTACTTTGCACTTAGCGACTATTATGACTTAGCTTTACGTGCCGACATTTACACTAAAGGTTCTTGGGGTCTAAATGGAACTTCCAGATATAAAAAGAAATACAAATATACTGGAAATTTATATGCAAGTTACCAATACACTACATTAGGAGAAAAAACTCTTTTGGATTATTCAGAAAGTAAAGACTTCAAATTGACATGGACTCACACACAAGATCCAAAAGCTAATCCATTCAGAACATTCACTGCATCAGTCAACTATACATCCGTACAATACAACAAGAACAACCTTGATGCTTATTATAAACCTGATGTATTTGGAGAGAACAACAAATCATCAAGCATTAACTATACTTACAGATTTCCAGAGACTCCGTTCTCTTTGAATGCCAACGTCACTGCCAACCAAAGGCAAAGAGACTCATCTCTTTCATTGACATTACCTACTCTCTATTTAAACATGTCAAGAATTTATCCATTGAAGAAAAAAGAGAGAATAGGAAAAGAAAAATGGTACGAAAAAACTTATTTCAATTATAGTCTTAACTTCACCAACAGCATCACAACTAAAGAAGACCAGATACTTGAGGCTTCTTTGGTAAAAGATTGGCAGAATGGTGTGAAGCATCAAATGAGTGTCGGTTCTTCTTACACCATACTCAAATACTTAATCATGTCTCCAAGTGTCAACTACAATGAAAAGTGGTATTTCAAAAAGACAATGCAAAGATGGAATGCAGAGAGAAGTGAGATTGAAGATAGCGTTATAAACAACTTCTACAGAATCAATAACATTAGTACTAACTTGGATTTTAGCACACAACTGTTCGGATACTTTAAACCCTTATTCTTCAGGAAGAAGTTGGATATGATTAGACACGTCATGCAACCAACCGTAGGATTGACATGGAGTCCTTACAGCGACAGTTTCTACCCTTCTTTCGGAAGAACTGGTTGGAGATATTTCTCTTATTACGAAAGACCAATACCAAACACGGCAGATATCAAAAGAATAGAATACGGATATTTTGATCGAGGAGCTTTCGGCGGTGCTTCTTCAGGCCGTGTCGGTAGTTTAAACTTCGGATTGTCTAACAACTTAGAGATGAAGGTTTCTTCTAAAACAGACTCTACTGGATTCAAGAAAATCTCTTTGATTGACAATCTCTCTTTGAATGCAAGTTACAATATGTTAGCAGACTCTCTTAAATGGTCTGATATTTCTGCTACATTGAGATTAAAGTTCACTAAGAATCTTTCTTTATCTGTCAATGCTAACTTTACTCCTTATGTTTATCAATTGGATGAATATGGGAATCCGGTTCAGGTTAATGTTTCTGAATACGAAAGAAATGGCCGTATAGCTCGTCTGACAAGTACAAGAACCTCTTTTGGTTACACTTTCAGCAACGAAACATTCAAGAAGAAAGCAGTTGAAGAGGAGATAAAAGACAACGATGAAGGAGACGAGTTAGACGAAAATTCTGACGATACTGAAAAGTCTGAAAAAGAGAAGCAAAAGAGCGAATATGACGAGCAAGGATATCTTAAATTCAAAATGCCTTGGAATTTCCGTTTCGACTACACAATAAGTTACAGCGACTACGAGTTCAACAAAGAAAAATTGGAATACGAAAAAAAAACCAATCAATCGCTTAACTTCTCTGGAAACATAAATTTTTCAAAAAATTGGAGTTTCAGTTTCAGTTCCGGATATGACTTTGAAATGGAAGATTTGTCATACTCATCGATCGGACTCAATAGAAATTTACACTGTTGGAGTGCCTCTTTGAGCATGGTTCCTTTTGGACTTTACAAATCTTACAATTTCCGCATAAGTGTAAACTCATCTCTTCTGCAGGATTTGAAGTATGAAAAACGTAGTAATCCAAACGGCAATCCTGTTTGGTACTAATTATAAATGTTTTAGAGAATTATGAAGAGTATCATCTCAACAACAAAAGCTCCGGCAGCAGTCGGACCATATAGCCAGGCCGTTTTGGTCAACGGCACATTATATATATCTTGTCAAATTGCGATAGATCCTGCAACTGGAATGCTCAGTGGTGATAATGTAGCAACCCAAACTGATCTTATTATGGATAATCTGCAAAACATTTTGAAAGAGGCGGAACTTTTATTAAAAGATATAGTGAAAGTTACAGTATTCCTTTCTGACATGAATTTTTTTTCGGATTTTAACACTGCTTATAAAAAATATTTTTCGGAAGAAGCTCCTGCCAGAACATGCGTTGGTGCTAACGGATTACCCAAAGGAGCATTGGTCGGAATCGATGTTATCGCAGCGAAATAAAATTTAAAAAGCAAAAATAGAGATTGACAATAAGATATTTTCTCTATTTTTGTTATGATAACACGTAAACTACTTTATCATGAGCAAAGAGAGTTTAGATATTAATTACATTTTTGAAACGAGTTGGGAAGTTTGTAATAAAATAGGGGGAATATATACGGTACTATCAACTCAAGCAAAAGAGTTGCTTGCTAATACGGATGGAAATGCGATATATATTGGTCCCTGTTTTGGAAATGAGAACAATGACACTGTTTTTAAAGAGAGCAAAACTCTTTTAAAGTCTTGGAAGAAACAGGCTACAGAAGTGGATGGTCTAAATGTCAAAATCGGCAAATGGAACATTCCTGGTTCACCCGTTGTTATCTTGGTAGATTTCAAGCCATTTTTCTCAATGAAGAACAATTTCTTCTTCCTGATGTGGAGTAAATTCGGTGTAAATTCTCTTCACTCATACGGAGATTACGATGAATCCGTCATCTTTGGATATGCAGCAGCGAAAGTCATTGAGAGTTACTGCAAATTCAACAAGAAAGAGATGGATGGGAAAAATATAATTGCTGAATTTCACGAATGGACGACAGCGTCTGGCTTATTATATGTAAAAGGTCATTTACCGGAGGTAAAAACAGTATTTACAACACATGCCACCACGGTTGGCCGTTCAATCTGTTTCAACAACAAACCATTGTACAAATATTTCACTAACTACAATGGCGACCAGATGGCTCAGGAACTGAACGTAGAGGCTAAGCACTCTATCGAGAAGAAAGCTGCTCATTTTGCAGATTGCTTTACGACTGTAAGCGACATTTCAGCAAAAGAGTGCGAACAACTTTTGGAAAAAAGTCCAAACTTAGTTACACCAAACGGTTTCGAAACTGATTTTGTCCCTAAAGGTAAAAAGTTCGAAGAAAAGAGAATAGAGGCCAGAGCTAATCTAACAAAAGTAGCTGAAGCGGTCATCGGGAAAAAGATTTCAAAAAACGCGTTTTTCGTTGCAACCAGCGGAAGATACGAATTTAAAAATAAAGGTATTGACGTGTTTTTGGAATCTCTAAAAATACTCAGTCAGAATACTAATTTGAAAAAGGAGGTCATCGCCTTTATCATGGTTCCTGGATACATTTCCGGGCCAAGAAAAGACCTATTGGATAAGCTAAACGAAAAAGCTAAATACCAATTGACCAACAACAACTATACGCACGATTTGTACAGAACTTATGACGACGAAGTCCTTTCTGCTCTTCGTTATTATAAGATGGACAACAACAGTGACAGTAAAGTAAAAGTAATCTTTGTTCCTTCCTATTTGGATGGAAAAGACGGCATTTTCAACATGCCTTACTACGACTTACTTACAGGCTTAGACATGACAGTCTTCGCTTCTTATTACGAGCCTTGGGGATACACTCCACTAGAAAGTGCGGCTTTCGGTATACCTACCGCAACCACCAACCTTTCCGGATTCGGAGCTTGGGTTTCAAAAGAACCTGTAAATATCACCAACGGCGTTGCTGTTTTGATGCGTACGGAAGACAACATCCACGAGTTGGCAGAAGATATTCATAATAACATTCTACTCCTTACTTCGAAGAAGCAAGATGAGTTAGACGCCATCAGCCAAAAAGCAAAGGACATTGCAGCCAAAGCTTCTTGGAAGAATTTCATCAAATTCAGCATGGAATCTTTCCGAATGGCAATAAAAAAGAACATATAAAAATTCTCAAACAATAACAGGACAAATGAAAGTAAAGGTTAATCAGGCAAATCTTCCTCAATGGAAAGATATTACAGTAAAAGCCAAGGTTCCAGTAAAGATGGAGAAGCTTCTTCTCATTTCCCAAAACCTCTGGTGGGTTTGGAACGACGAGGCATCCAATCTATTCAATGACATTGACGAAACCGTTTGGAACGACTGCGGAAAAAACCCTGCACTTTTCCTTGGACAAATCAGCATAGAGAAATTGGAAGAGATTGAGCAGAACAGCTATCTCATCCGAAAAATTGACGATGTGTATGAAAAGTTCGAGGAATACATGAGTGTTCCTAAAGATCCTAGTAAGCCATCTGTTGCATATTTCAGCATGGAATATGGTTTGACAGACATCCTTAAGATCTATTCTGGTGGTTTGGGTGTTTTGGCAGGAGATTATTTAAAGGAAGCGAGCGACTGCAACGTAAATATGACTGCTGTCGGATTCCTTTACAGACATGGATATTTCACTCAATCTCTCTCTATGAACGGAGAACAGATTGCTGTATATGAACCTCTAAATTTCAGCTCACTTCCTATCTCTCAAGTAAAAGATGAGAATGGTGTTCCTATGATTCTTGAAGTTCCTTTTTACGATAGAATCATTTACGCTAACATCTGGAAAGTAGCTGTAGGTCGTATCAATCTTTATTTGATGGATACAGACTTGGAATTAAACAGTGAGTTCGACCGCTCTATCACTCACCAACTTTATGGCGGTGACTGGGAGAATCGTTTGAAACAAGAGTACATGTTGGGTATCGGTGGTATCACAATGCTTAACAAACTCGGAATCAAACACGACACATACCACTGTAACGAGGGTCACGCAGCTCTTATCAACATCCAACGTCTTTGCGATTATATCGAAAAAGATGGATTGACATACAACCAAGCATTCGAGGTTGTTCGTTCATCTTCCATTTATACAGTACACACTCCTGTTCCTGCAGGTCATGATAAATTCGACGAATGTCTATTTGGCAAATACATGTATAAATTTCCTGAGAATTTAGGAATCACATGGGATAACCTAATGGATCTTGGTAGAGAAAACCCAGGAGACAAGAGTGAGAAATTCTCAATGAGCGTATTCGCTTGCAACACTTGCCAAGAGGTAAATGGTGTGAGCTGGTTGCACGGAGAGGTTTCTAAGAAGATGTTCGCTCCTATTTGGAAAGGCTACTTCCCTGAAGAGTTGCACGTAAACTACGTCACTAACGGTGTTCACATGCCAACTTGGGCTGACGAAGTTTGGAAGAAACTTTACAGCAAGCATTTTGAGAAGAACTTCATGAACGATCAGTCAAACGGAAACATCTGGTCTGCTATCCAAGAGGTTAGCGACGAAGAAATTTGGGAGACTAAGAGTGCAATGAAGAAGAGATTGATCGACTTCATCAAGATCAAATACAAAGAGTCTTGGATGAAAAATATGGGCGATCCTAAGTTGATCATGTCTATCATCGACAAAATTAGACCTGACGCTTTGACAATTGGTTTCGGTCGTCGTTTCGCTACTTATAAGAGAGCTCACTTACTTTTCACTGATCTTGACAGATTGGAGAAGATCGTAAACAACCCTAAATACCCAGTTCAATTCATCTATACAGGAAAAGCTCACCCTGCTGATGGTGCTGGACAAGGTTTGATTCAAAGAATCATCGAGATTTCTCGTATGCCACAGTTCCAAGGCAAGATTATCTTCTTGGAGAACTACGACATGGCTTTGGCTAAGAAGTTAATCTCTGGTGTTGACATATGGTTGAACACACCTACTCGTCCATTGGAAGCATCAGGAACATCTGGCGAAAAAGCTTTGATGAATGGTGTAATCAACTTCTCTGTACTTGACGGATGGTGGCTAGAAGGATATGTTAAGGGTGCTGGATGGGCATTGACTGAGAAACGTACTTACGATTATCAGCCACATCAGGATCAACTCGATGCTGCTACTATCTACAGCATACTTGAAAACGAGATTGTTCCTATGTATTTCGCCACAAACAGCCGTGGATACTCTCCTGAGTGGATCCAGACAATCAAGAACTCCATCTCACTTATCGCTCCTAAGTACACTACAAAACGTATGTTGGACGATTATACAAGCAAGTTCTACACTAAGTTACGTGATCGTTTCCACTATGTATCAGCAAACAACTTTGCCAAAGCAAAAGAGATCGCTGCATGGAAAGAGACAATCGACGCTAAATGGGACGAGATTGAAGTCATTTCTACTAATGTAACAGAAAAAGCAACGACTAACCCTGAGGTTGGAGATCCTTACTCAATAGATGCTATTATCGACGTTAAGGATCCTGCTTGCACAGGTATCGGTGTTGACTTCTTGCTTACAATGAAAGACAAGAAGAACCTAGACAAGTTGGTTATCTCTAACGAAATGGAGTTGGTGAAGACAGAAGGAACAAAACTCTACTTCAAGTACGAAGACAGAGTTTCTTTGGCAGGTGCATTTAAATATGCATTCCGTATGTTCCCTAAAAACGCAGACCTTCCTCACAGAATGGACTTCTGCTACGTTAGATGGTTCTAATCTGAACACAAATGGAATCTGTTGCTTTCTAACAACAGGTTCCCATTTACATACACTTTTAAAGAGAGTGTCAAAAAAAGTGGGCAATACGGAGACAGCCTCAACTCAAAAGAGCAAAGCTATTTCCTTAAAGTCGACGGTTTTGACACTCTTCTTCTTTTAATGGACAAACTCCCCAAAAATGAATAAAAAGCTCATTGTACTTTTAGGCCCCACCGGCATAGGAAAAACGGATCTCAGCCTCAATATAGCTGAGCACTTCGGCATTGACATCATCTCTTGCGACTCTCGTCAGTTTTTCAAGGAGATGAAAATTGGCACGGCCGCCCCTACCGAAGAGCAGCTTAAACGTGCAAAGCACCATTTTATCGGATTCTTGTCTATCAACGACTATTACAGCTGCGGCAAATTCGAATTGGATGCGTTGAAGGTTATCGACGAACAATTCAGAAACCAAAACCTGGCACTTATGACAGGAGGTTCCATGCTATACATCGATGCAGTATGCAAGGGCATTGACGAATTACCTGAAATAGATCAAGAGTTAAGAAATTCTCTGAATGAGAGATACAGTAGCGAAGGCGTTGCCAACATGTGGGCCAAATTAAAGCTATTAGATCCCGAGTATGCGAATGTTGTAGACCCGAAGAATTACAAACGCATTATCCATGCATTGGAGATATGTCTCATTTCCGGTAAGCCTTATTCTTCCATCCGAAAGGATCAGCAAAAGGAGAGAAACTTCGATATCATTAAAATAGGATTGGAGATACCTCGCGAAGAGTTGTATGCCCGCATCAACCAACGTGTAGAAAACATGATGGCAGAAGGTCTGTTGGAAGAGGCCCAATCGCTCTATCCTCACAGAGACTTAAACGCACTCAATACAGTAGGATATAAAGAGCTGTTCAACTATTTCGATGGAGAATGGACACTCGACTATGCCCGTGATATGATCAAGCAAAACACCCGGCACTATGCCAAGAAACAACTCTCCTGGTTTCATCGGGACACAGAAATCAATTGGTTTCAACCCTCAGCAAAAGAAGAGGTTATCCAATTCATAGAAAACAGAATCAAACAGTAAGATTCTTGAACCTAATCGGAAAAGAATTATTCAAGGTCAGTCGAAATAAACATTCGGAAGCTTAGTCAAGTCTCCTATCAAAGGTGTTTTTAAGCAAAACTACTGTCAAATAGATGACCCACCTAGACTCATTTCATTTCTGTTCAGGCTCACTGTTTTCTGAATTCTCTTCATGTGACTTCTCTTCCTCAGCCAATTTCTTCTGTTGGAATTTCATCTGATTCTCTTTTCCTAACCTTTCATCACGTTCCTTCGCATACTTCTCTTTTTTCCTGTAAAGGAACCAAAGAACGACCAATACCAATGTCATGACACCCATAAAGACTAACATCTCGTTGAATGTGATGTTCTCTTTCATATACCCCCAAATAGCCATTCCAAATGAATAAACGAATAGAATTGGCACCAGCAATGTCGGTTTTCTCATATCTCAAAATATTTAATTATTGTGGTTTCTTATATTTTTTAGAATCTACGATAGAGCAAAGATATCTCCAAAAAGCTATATTTGCATATCAAAAATCATAACAAGTTTAAAAGAGGACAATAATATGTACAAAATAAGCAAAAGAATAGAAATTTCAGCAGCTCACAGTCTGAAAACCACATACGAGAGTCTCTGCAACAATCTTCACGGACACAACTGGATGATCACTATCCATTGCAAAAGTGAGACTTTAAATGAGAATGGAATGGTAGAAGATTTTTCTGCCATCAAAAGCTTACTTACCAGAAAATTGGACCATAAGAATTTGAACGAAGTTCTTCCTTTCAATCCAACAGCAGAGAACATTGCAAAATGGATTTGTGACCAAATCCCTACGTGTTATAAAGTAGAGGTTCAAGAATCAGAAAACAATATTGCATCTTACGAAAAGTAAGCTGAGATCATATTGCCATAAAGGATGAGAAAAGTAAACGAGATATTTTACTCCCTACAAGGAGAAGGTTATTTTACAGGAACAGCTGCTATATTTGTCCGCTTCTCGGGTTGCAATCTGCGTTGTGATTTCTGCGACACCAACCACAACGATGGCGTCATGCTAAGCGACGAAGAGATTCTGAAGAGAATCTCCAAGTTCGAGTCCAAGCATCTTATCCTTACCGGTGGCGAGCCCACCCTGTCAATAGACTACAACTTCGTACAGAAGATGAAGGACGCCGGTTTTTTTGTGCAGATAGAGACGAATGGTACCCTTCCCGTTCCAGAGAACATAGATTGGATCACGTGCAGCCCAAAAATCAACTGCAAACTAACTCAAGCTAACGAGCTGAAGGTTGTCTACACTGGCCAAGATTTATCTGAATATGACAGTTTCAAGGCTGAGCATAGTTTTCTGCAACCATGTTCAATGAAGAATACGAAAGAGGTGATTGAGATTATCAAGCACAATCCGCAGTGGCGTCTCAGCGTACAGATGCATAAGGTTGTCGGGATAGAGTGATTTTTCAGAAACTGTTCCCCTTTTTTACACAAAATTATTTTTGTAGAAAAACAAAACAGACTCTTCGATTATATCTTTTCAAGAGGGTGATTATTTATCATCCTCTTTTTTTTATTCTCGCCATATGTTTGCGTGTTCAATATTGACCTATAGGTCAAAATGCAGGCTGAAAACACACCATTTATTCTCTATAGGTCAAAATGCAGGCTGAAACTAGTTCTTAAGTTCCATAAATTCTAGCTTTAGGAGTTGTTCAAAAGAGTATTATGAATAAAAATTCACAGACATTAAGAAGAATCTCAATGTTCACAGCGGCATGCCAGAAGAGAATCGCAAGCGATTTATAAATGGGTTTTTCTTGGCATAGGGAAGATTAAAAAGCAAGAAGGGAAGCTGGGCAATACTCCCAACTTCTCTTTGCTTTTTAGTCTTCGCAATCCTATTTCTAGCAGAGTTGCTACCCGGCAGAGCCCTGTTGTGATTTATATTGTCTTTCAAAGATAGGCTAACTGATGAGTGCGTCAAACAGAAAATACAGCCTGCATTTTGACCTATAGACCATGCTCGATTTGTTAAAATAGCTCCTCAAAGTTTTGAATTGGTTTCAATCCCAGTATTCATAGGACTTTGAGACATATTACAGCCTGCGTTTTGACCTATACGCCTCAATATTTGTCTGGAATCAAGTAAAAAACGGATCAAGTGCAAAACCCATAGGATACGTTAAATTCAGGATCTATCTCAAAACAGTTGGAGATGCTCATATCATATGATTATCCGCAATTATGCATAAATGAATTGACATTTTCAATGAAACAGGTCGTCCTCGCAACACCTGCCTCGTTTTTCTCTTGATCCAATACAACTTTAGAAAGTTCCGAACAAAAACATCTTTTTTAACCACAAACACACAATAAATTCAAACAAAAAAAAGCAACCATTCAAATTTATGTCATTTTATTTTGTCTTTTAAATTTATTTTCAGAACTTTAAGGCGTAAAAGAACGAAGATCCATTTGAGATCATTTTGAGATACTATTAGAGTTTATACGTTTTATACTATTAAAGATTTTTAAATTTCTTAAAAAATGACAGACAACTTTTTAAAGAAAGGAGGTCTCCTTGCTCATATGTAAGGGTCTTATCCAACTATTTTTTGGACACAACGTTTCCAATCAGATTCCGTTTATACTAATTACATTTCGCTAATTGGACCATCAGATTTTTTACGATTCTGAAATTAGTCGAAATAGAGAAAACCAATAACACAAATACATTACCATGATTAAAAGATTCTTATCTTTCATGGCCGCATCCTATGCTGCCATCTTCATGTCTTATGCAGGAGAAGTGCCTCTTGTATACAGCGTGGAAAACACAGGCGCAGAGTTCGAAGACCCTGTTATGCCATCAGCTTCACAGCTACCAACCGTTTCCAAGTTACCAAATCCATTCGAATGGTCTGACGGTAGCGGGAAAATCACAAGTTTCTGCGAATGGTCGAAACGACGCAACGAAATCAAACGCGAAATTGAACATTATGAAATTGGAGAAAAGCCAACGTTCGAAAAACTGACGGCCACCTACTCCAACGGAACTCTTACTGTTGTCATCACAAACAGCGGCCGTTCTCTTACTCTGACCAGCAAACTCAGCGTTCCTTCTGGCAGTGGACCCCATCCAATTGTCATCGGAATGGACGGAAATACAGGAAGTTTGGCATCAAGCTATTTTTCAAAATGTATCCAAGTACCTTTCACCCACTCGCAAATATCCGAATACAGCAGTGGTTTCGGAGGTGGAGCAAAGAGTCAGAACGACCCTTTCTTTAAACTTTATCCTAACGATTTTGCAAAGGGTGATTATTGTACCTGGTCTTGGGGAATCAGCCGTCTGATAGACGGACTGGAAATCGTCAAAGATCAGATTAATGCAGACCTTTCACACCTTGCCGTAACCGGTTGTTCTTACGCCGGAAAGATGGCTCTTTTTGCAGGCGCATTCGATGAGCGCGTTGCCTTGACCATAGCGCAGGAATCTGGAGGTGGAGGCGTTAACTCTTGGAGAGTTTCCGAGAAAATCGGTTCTTCTGTAGAGGGCATTTCCAACACCAACTACGATTGGTTCATGCAGAGTTTTAAAAACGACTTCAACGGTAAGACATCCAAGATTCCGTATGACCACCACGAACTAATTGCAATGATTGCTCCCCGTGCATTTCTCGCTTTCGGTAATCCCAATTACGAATGGTTGGGCGACGAATCAGGATATATCTCTTGCCAAGCTGCCTTTGAAGTTTGGAAGGCGATGGGCATTGAAGACCGTTACGGATTCGTTTTCGAAGGCGGACATGAACACTGCCAAGCATCCAGCAAACAAAATGACGCCGCACAAAAATTCATCACGCGTTTCCTTTATGGAGACGAGTCTGTAAACACCAATATCAGAACCAGCACGGTAAATGCCGACTATGCAAGTTGGAGCAGCGAATGGTCAGGATACCAACTTGATATGGATAATACAGATTGTGGCAATGGAGGAGAACAGAAACCAGACCCTATATTCACATTCGACGAGCCAAAACAGACTTCTAAATGGTGCGACGACTCGACCCATACCATCAGTTGGAGCATGGAGGGTGAGACAGAGTCAACATACTCCCTTATCTGGGATACTGGTTCTGCCGACAGAAAGGTCACTGTTTCTAAAGCCACAGCCTCTTCTGAATGGACAGATGGCACCACAAGTTGGAATGTTGAGAACATTCTAACAGACGACGGCAACAACGGAGAGACTAGCCGTTGGGCAGCAGCCGACGGAAAGACTAACGGCTCTTGGGTAGAATTCACACTCAGCAAAAAACAAGTTGTAGCTGGGGTTAAAATCGACGAGTTTGTGAAATATGGAAACATAACAGAATTTGAGATTCAATACGACAAAGACGGAGTATGGGCAACCGCCTATAAAGGAACAACCGCTGGCGAGAATTTCTCAGCAACTTTCGATCCAGTATCTACAGACAAACTTCGACTCTCCATCACCAAGGTAAAAGACGATTTGAACATCAACTACGTTTCTTTCACTGGCATTGCTAATGTAGAATTAAAGAAAGACATTCAAGGCTCAGGCAGTTATGAATGGAACGTTCCAGAGGGATTTCTAAGTGCAGGAACTTTCACTATTAACAAAAGTGCATCAAAATCGCTTGCTGCATCACCTGAAATATCTATCGTCAATTGCAACGAAGGCACATCTGTCAACGAACTAAGCATATCAGGCACATCTTTGGTTATCACACCAAATCCTGTAACAGACGGTATGGCTCAAATCTCTTTGAATCTACCATCTGCCACATTCATATCCATCAAGCTTTACAACACACTTGGTGTAGAGGTGATGGACGTTGCATCGTGCATGATGGATGAAGGAACAAACAACATAGAACTAAGCACAAAAGAGCTCGCTTCAGGTATCTATTATTGCGTTGTAAGGAGCGACGACTCGGTAAATAAACAAACAATTTTCATTCGTTAGTGGTAAAATAGTTTGTACCACCTATTAATTTAAAGTATTTAGTTTTGTGAAGTCCGGCTAACCCTAGCCGGACTTTTTTTATTAATTTGAAACGAACCAAAAGAGACGCTTCAATCACATACGGGAAGGCAGGTCTCTTTCTTGTCTTGTTTCACAGACCATCAGAAACACTCTTCTCCATACTAATCGATTATATATTTGTCAATGACCTATCTTCATAAAAAACAAGCTTTTTTTAGTAAAAGTCCGCTCTAAAGGGCTGTCCTCTGGTAGTCACGCTGCCTAAGTTTCTTTTCTTCCTATTCTTAACATTTGGCCTAAATAACTACTCAAAACATTAAAAAAAATGTACTTTTACATAAAATTCAAGAAGATACATGTTAGAGACAACCATTTTACTCATATTCTGCATGGGTGCTAGTTTCATCCAGCGAGTTACGGGATTCGGTTTCGGTATCTTCATCATGACCGTACTACCCTTCTTAATGCCCTCTTACGGCGAAGCAACAACCCTATCCGGAGTATTAGCAGGAACCGCCTCCCTTTTTGTCATGATAAAACATTGGAAGTTGATTGTTTGGAAAAGACAGTTACCTATCCTCATTACTTTCATCATCGTATCCTTTTTTGCCATCCAATTTGTAACATACGTTGAAGATTCTTATCTAAAGAAGATATTGGGAATCACCCTGATTACTCTAAGTATCTATTTTCTCTTTTTTAGCGAAAAAATAAGCATCAAGCCAACCCTTACAACACAAATATCAATGGGTGGGTTGAGCGGAATCATGGGCGGGCTTTTTGCCATGCAGGGGCCTCCTGCAGTACTATACTTCATCGCATCCGAGCGAGAGAAAGAGCAATACATGGCCATGACACAGACCTATTTCTTCTTCGGCAATCTATTCATGACCATCGTCCGAGCAAGACACGGATTCCTTACGACCACTGTATTTCACAACTGGATATTATGCACTATATGCATTGTAATAGGTGGATATATAGGAAGTTGGGTATTCAAACTCATTTCACCCACACTCCTTCAAAAGATAGTCTACATTTACATGGCCATCTGCGGTTTATATGCCCTTATTTTTTCATAAAAAGGACTATAATTCTGTAATCCGTGGAATTTGAGGTTTCTTATAACTTCGTTTAATACGTAGCGTAAAAAATTATTAGTATGAAAAGAAACTTTCCTCGTTGTTTTCGATTCTGACATTCGCTTACTTGAAGCAAGAAACCCCGAAAATAGAGTGACTCGCATCTGCGTTGCCACCTATGGGATTATTCCGCTAAATATTTTTCTGATCATATATAATCAGTCCTAATCAATGGTTTAAACCCACCCACGTGCTTTTTTAACTTGATCCAAAAAATGATAAAAAAGGCGCTCGAAAAATCAGTGAAAACCACAAAATGGTTTTTATAGAAAATTAAAACAGCTTCTCAGCCTTTTTGTGTACTTTTGCAGAATATATATAAAAGATTATTTCATATTATGATTACAGCTTCTGACATTGTAGTTCAATTTGGTAAAAGAATTTTATTTCAAGATGTGAACCTAAAATTCACTAGCGGCAACTGCTACGGAATTATAGGCGCCAACGGTGCTGGAAAATCAACTTTCTTAAAGGTTATCAGTGGAGATCTTAATCCAACAAAGGGTGCCATCTCCATCGGTTCAGGCGAGCGTCTTTCCGTGTTAAAACAGGACCACTTCGAATATGACGAATGTACCGTTATTGAGACCGTACTTCGTGGTCACGAACCTCTTTGGAACGTCATGCAGGAAAAAGATGCCATCTATGCGAAGACCGACTTCTCGGACGCAGACGGATTAAGAGCATCAGAATTGGAAGAGAAATTTGCCGAGATGGACGGCTGGAATGCCGAGAGCGACGCCGCTTCTCTTTTGAGCGGTCTAGGCATTAAAGAGAACCTCCATAGCAAATTCATGAAAGAGTTGAGTGGTAAGGAGAAGGTTCGTGTACTTTTGGCTCAAGCCCTTTTCGGCAAGCCAGACAATCTATTATTGGATGAGCCTACCAACGACCTTGACCTCGACACTGTGATGTGGCTGGAGAATTACCTTTCCAACTTCGAAAACACAGTGCTCGTTGTTTCCCACGACCGTCACTTCCTCGATTCAGTTTGTACACACACCGTGGATATCGATTACGGAAAGATCAACATGTTTGCCGGAAACTATAGCTTCTGGTACGAATCAAGCCAGTTGGCTCTCCGTCAGCAACAACAACAGAACAAGAAGGCAGAGGAAAAGAAGAAGGAACTCATGGAGTTCATCTCCCGATTCAGCGCCAACGTTGCCAAATCGAAGCAGACAACCAGCAGAAAGAAGATGTTGGAGAAGTTGAACATCGAAGAGATCCAACCATCTACAAGAAAATATCCGGGCATCATCTTCACTCCAGACAGAGATCCAGGAAACCGTATTCTTGAGGTTTCTGGATTGAAGGCCAGCATCGAAGGCGAGGTTTTGTTCGACAACGTTAACTTCAACGTAGAGAAAGACGATAAAATCATATTCATCTCTAAGGACCCACGTGCCATGACAGCCTTCTTCGAGATCATCAACGAAAACAAGAAAGCTGACCAAGGAAAATTCGAATGGGGAGTTACCATCACATCGGCTTACCTTCCTGTAGACAACACGAGTTTCTTCAATACAGATATGAACTTGGTTGAGTGGCTCGCACAATTCTCGCCAGACACAAGCGAATGGTTTGTACGCGGATACCTTGGCCGTATGCTCTTCAACGGAGAAGAGATTTACAAGAAATCAAGCGTACTCTCTGGAGGTGAAAAGATGCGTTGCATGATTTCCCGAATGATGTTAAAGAACGCCAATGTACTGGTGCTCGACTCTCCTACCAACCACTTGGATTTGGAGTCTATCCAGGCATTCAACAACACATTGAAGGTGTTTAAAGGAAACGTCCTCATGTCGTCTCACGACCACGAATTCATCGAGACTGTTTGTAACCGTGTCATTGAGCTGACCCCTAAGGGCATCATCGACAAGCGCATGGACTACGATGACTATATTTTGGATGAAAACATAAAAGAGCAGAGAGAGAAGATGTATAACTAATCCCTCTTGTTCATCCTATAGCGATGCGGAGGCCTAAAAGTCTTCGCATCGTTCATTTTACTTCTAAGAAAGAGAAGGAAAAAACACCTACCATAAAAAAGAGAAAGATATGAAACAAGTCATTTATTTATTTTTACTGACACTTAGCATGATTTCATGCGGAAATGACAGTCCGTCGATAGACGTCAGCAAAAGCAAACTGGAGGATGTGAAAATCCAACGTTTCGACATTGACTTTTACAACACGGACACAAATAACGTCAATGCCAATCTTAATAAACTGAAAGACAAATACGGCAACTTCGTAGATCTATATCTCCACCGCATTCTCGGCATTCAGCCTATGTATTCAGACTCTGAGATGGTAAGAAAATTTCTCACCCACCCTGCATACCATGAGATTTATGGCGACTGCGAGAAGGAGTACAAGGATGTTTCAGACATTGAAAAACAATTCACAGGTGCTTTCAAACGCATCAACACATTGTATCCTCAATTAAAACTTCCGAAGGTTTACACCCACTTTTCCGGTTTCGGAGAATACATTGTTGTAAACGAAAATGTACTTTCCATCTCTTTGGAGTATTACTTAGGTGCCGACTATAAGAAATACAAATACATTGACGGGATATACGAATACTTGTACCCCAACCTACGAAGAGAGAAGTTGACCTCTGACGCCATTTTCTGGTGGCTTACAACCGAATTTGTCTACCCCGAGACAGAGACTCAAGAACTCCTTCGTAACATGATCTACTACGGCAAGATCATGTATCTGACAGCGGCTTTGTTACCAGACGTTTCTGACACTGATCTGATGGGTTACACCCAAGAGCAATGGGATTGGTGCGAAACCAACGAAGCTCAGATGTGGAACTACATGCTCACAAACAAGCATCTCTTTTCGACCGAAGCTCTTGTGATTGCCAAATACATCAATCCAGCACCATTCACTGCTTTCTTCCCTGACTATTCGCCGGGCAGAACCGGAATCTGGATTGGTTGGCAGATTGTCAAATCCTTCATGAAGAACAACAGCGACGTCAGCATCCAAGAGTTAATGAACATTCAGAACGCCCAAAATATTTTGGAAGCTTCTGGATACCATCCGAATTAAAAAACAAAGAGGAAGGAACTAAATCAAGTTTCTTCCTCTTTGTTTATAAAAACTGAAAATTCCACCACAAATTCTCAATTCATTTTCAAGGAATATTAATATCATAATATATTTTTGCAAACAATATCATAAATTTCAAAACATTACAAACGAGTCGAAGCAATATAATGTATTATTGGTGTCCGGTAAACATTTTGAAAAAAAGAAAAAAAATGGGCTGGATTTCGGAAACGAAATCCAGCCTTTCTCGTTTATATTTGTTTTGACAAAAAAAATAAAAAACGATGGTCAAAAGTACACATTTT
>Ga0208197_1001294_pt1 | contig 25695 bp, 22 predicted proteins | sample AD_JPNNA4_MetaG_FD_184444 | JGI IMG/M metagenome (GOLD analysis project Ga0208197, IMG submission 184444) | Active sludge microbial communities of municipal wastewater-treating anaerobic digesters from Japan - AD_JPNNA4_MetaG (SPAdes) (version 2) | ecosystem: Engineered > Bioreactor > Anaerobic...
ATCTGGCCGACCTGTTGACACCCGCCGCGGGGGCGTCAGGCGACCGTCCGGCGGGTCTGGTGCCACTGCGCCGCCCGCGCAACCACCTGACCACCGTGGTCTCCAACCTGGTGATGGAGACGATTGCTGGCGGCGAGAACATCGTCGCCTTCGAGGATGATCGCGTCACGCCGGTGGACCGCGCGCTTGGCACGCATCTGGCGGGCGCGCTGACGCGCTATCGCCAGCAGTGGAACTGGTCGCCCGGCCATGGCGGCGTCGGCGGGCAGGGCGAGAGCTGGCGCAAGCCGGTCAATGGAAATGGCGACGGGCGTCACGAAGCCGTCGAGGACGTCTACCTGGGCTTCTACGCCAGCACGGTGCCGGGGAACGGCCTGGGCGCGTTCAGCGGCGGCCCGGTGACGATTTTCGTCGAGGGCGGCGCGCAGGACGGCGTCGCCAAAGGGTTGTACGGCGGGCGGGTGGTCGTCCTCAAAGGGTACAACCACAACGGCGTGCGCATCGACGGCGCGGTGGGCAAGGGCCTGGGGTACGGGGCGATTGACGGCCTGATCGTCGTCCAGGGGAACGCCGACAGCCGCGCGTGTGTGCGGCTCTCCGGCGCGGATGTCATCATCGGCGGCGAGGTGACGCAGCCGCTGAACGACGCCCTGGGCTTTATCGGCGCGCGCGCCAACGTCAAAGGCTTCCTGTGCGAGTATATGACCGCCGGGCGTGTGCTGGTGATGGGCGATCCCGGCCCGTGGATTTGCGCGGGGATGACGGGCGGCGTGCTCTACCTGCGCCTGTGGCCGGAGATGGGGCTGGACATGGCGGCGATTCGGCGGCGCATCGCGCGCGGCGCGAACGTGACGCTCGGCCCGGTGACCGCCGAAGACGGGGTCAACCTGCAAGAATTGCTCAATGCCTACGCCGGTGAACTGGCGCGCAACCACCAGCACGCCGAAGCCGAGAAGGTGCGCGCGCTGTACAACGATTGGGAGCGGCGGTTTGTGAAGATTATGCCGTGTAAGGCAGGCGCAGAAGAGGTCTCATTATCGCAAGAAAGCCCTGTGTTGTCAGCAGATTGAGCGGATGAAGCAGATGTATTGAAAATCCTCAGTTTTGTTGATTGTCCGGCTCATCTGCGTTATAATAAAGGTAGCCTGCATTTCAGCAGGCAATTGCCGCTAAAAACGGAGGGAGAGCCATGACTTTGGATGAAATCCTGTACGATATTCATATTCTTGAAGATGATCTGCGCACTTACGAGCGCAAGTACAACATGCTCTCGGAGATTTTTTATGAGGGCTATGCCAAAGGAGAAGAACCTCCTGATGATAATTGGGTGATGGATTGGACCGCCTGGGCCAGCGCCTATAAGATTTGGAAACGCCGACGAGAGCAGTATCTTGTGACCGTGGCTCAATTACGCATCGAAATGCCCTCAATTGCGGACGTTATTGCCAGGACAGCGCGCCATGAAACCATCCCTGTCCTTGTTTGAATACGAGATACTCGTTTACACTCTGCAGCAACAATTTCCCTCTATCATTCGCTCAACACTTCTCGTCGTTCGCCGCAGTCGCTATCTGGCAGAGACGAGAGGGGCATTATTCTTCGCTGCTGGTTATCGCCTGAACGTCTACGAAAGCCTCACTTTGGACGCTGGCCCTTTGCGGATTGAGGACTATAGCTACGAAGTCTGGCGCAGCGATGAGAAGCTGTATTGGTACGATTCGCAAGCGCATCTCAACGACCCGACGTTAGCAAGCACCGATCCCCATCACAAACATGTCCCGCCGGACATTAAGCATCATCGTGTGCCCGCGCCTGGCTTGAGTTTCTCTCCACCTAATCTCCCCTTTCTGATCCAGGAAATTGAGGCCAGGGTCTCGATGCCATGACACCCCCAGAATCCCCCACCGCAGTTTCTAATTGACAAAACCCGCGCAGCCGGTACAATGAAGAAAAGTCATCAAATTTGATGACAAGAAAGGTGACAAAAATGAGCACACAGATTATGCCCGTCAGCGATTTGCGCCGCAAGACCAGCGACGTGCTGAATGTCGTCCGCGAAACCGGCGACGCGGTCTACATCACGCAGCATGGCCGCCCGGTGGTCGTGCTGGTAGACTACGAGCGTTACGAGCAGTTATTGGCGCATGTGCAAACCCCGCCCGCCCCGCCGACGCCAGACGTCGCCGTCGCTGCCGAAAAGCCGCCATATCTGTATCCCACCGTGTCGGTTCCGTTTTCGATGCTGGAAGGCTTGATCGGCATCATGCCTGCTGTCGGCGGTGATGCTTTGGCCGATACCGAAGCGCTCTACGACAGAGATTAGGTATGACGCCCATCGTGCTAGATAGCTCATTCCTCGTCGCGTTGCTGGTTCCCAATGACGCCTGGCACGCCCAAGCGATGACACTATGGGAAGCAATCAAAGCGGCCGGCTACACCGGTGTCCATTTTGATTGCGTGGTCGCAGAAACCGTCAGCGTTGCCATCCGCCGTTTGTACGAAAAAGGATTGCGGGATGACGTGCAACTGCTTTTGGACCGGCTGCATGTTCAAGCGCCAGCCAAAGTCATCACCTGGATTTATCCCAACGTGCCGCGCCTGTATGCGGAAATATTGGCTCTTATCCAAAGCTCTTCCGGCGAACTGAACTTCAACGACGCGCTGATCGCCCTCGCGTGTCGTGAGCGTGGCATCCCTGCCATTGCCAGCTTCGACGCCGACTTCGATCAGGTGGCGTGGCTCAAGCGGGTCGCAGAACCAGGCGATCTGCCGATTGTGAACGGCTAAAGCGCATCTATGTCAGCACTGCAATAAGGGGAAAGTGGTGGTTTGGGGGCGGGCGCAGCCCGCCCCCAAACCACCACCCCCCAGATTTCTGAGAAGGTACCACAGTTTATTGTTGGAGGAGATGAGTGAAAACTATTGTTACAGAATCTCAAATGGCGATGTATCAATCACGCATCGAACAGTTGCGCGCGACGAAGCTGGCGCAGACGCAGGAGAAGCAGGCGCTCATCGGCGCGATGGATCACGACGACTGGGCGCTGATCCTGCCGCCGCCCGACCGCCGCAAAATCGTGCAGACGATGAGCACGTCGGGGATGCCGATCACCGACTGCCTCATCGAGGGCTACGCGCCGCAAGAGACGCACCCGGAAGGCGGCTTTTTCGGCCCGCGGGCCGTGGGCGCGAATTACCGGGCGCTGCTCGAAGCGCATCCGGTCTACATTGACCCGGTAAGTTCACTGACGGGCGGGTATATGGTGAACTTCTCGTCGTATCGCAAACGTGGCTGGCCTCCCGACCTCGCCGTGAGCGCGTTGCGGCCCGACCTGGCGGAGGCGATTGCGCTGTATCAACTGCAACCCGGCATCGGCGCGGGGCAGCACTTCTGCCAGGATTTGCAGATTGGCCTGGACTTGGGGTGGGGTGGACTGCTCGACAAAATCAGGCGCTACCGCGACGCGAACCTTGCATCGCCGGAGATGCTCATCCCCCAAGACATGCGCTTCTCGCCGGTCACGCGGGAGGATATGGCCGATTTCTACAGCGGCCTGGAAGACATCGTCCTGGGAACGCAAGATTGGATTCGCCGACACGCCGAGGCCGCGCGGACGATGGCGGCGACTGAATCGGACGCGGAACGGCGGCAAAACCTGTTGGAGATTGCCGCGATGAATGAACGCCTGGTCACGGAACCGCCGGCCACCTTCCGCGAGGCCTGCCAGTGGATTTTGTGGTACCAGATGTTGGCGCGGATGTACAACGGCAGCGGCTCCCTCGGCCGGCTCGACGTGCTGCTCACGCCGTACTATGAGCGCGAGGTCGCAGCGGGTACGCTGACCGACGAAGAGGCGATTTTCCACGTCGCCTGCTTGCTGCTGCGCGACACAGCCTACTTGCAGCTTGGCGGCCCCGACGCCGCCGGGAATGATGTTACCAATGCGGTCTCGTACATCGTGTTGGAAGCGGCGCACCGTCTCAAAATCCCGGCGAACGTCGGCGTCTGCGTGGGCGACTGCGTAGACCCCGGCCTGCTGCAGCGCGGCGTCGAGGTGCTGTTCGAGGACAAAACCGGCGTGCCCAAGTTTCTCGGCATCGAGCGCACCGCCGAGGGCTTCGCGCGCAACGGCTACGACATCGCCCTGGGCTACGAGCGCGCCTACTCCGGCTGTCATTGGTCGGCGATTCCGGGGCGCGAGTACACGGTCAATGACTGTGTGAAGATCAACTTCGCTGCCGTCTTCGAGGTGGCCTGGAAGGAGATGTTCGCCGATCCGGCTACGCCGCCGAGCGTCGCCAACCTGTGGGTGCGTTTCACGAATCACATGCGGCGGGGCATCCGCACGATTGCCGCCAGCCTGGACTTTCACCTGGAGCACATGCACCGCGTTTTCCCGGAATTAGTGATTGACCTGTTGTGTTACGGTCCCATTGAGCGCGGCCTGGACGCTTCGCACGGCGGCGTTGAATTCTACAACCTGTGCCTCGACGGTGCGGCGCTGGCGACGGTCGCCGACTCGTTCGCGGCGTTGGAGCAGCGCATCGAGCGCGAGGGGCGGCTGACGTGGGACGACATCGCCCGCTACATCGCAACCGACTGGGCCGGTTCCGACGGCGAGCGCGCCCGGCTGATGCTGCGCAATATCCCGCGCTACGGCAACGGCGGCTCCCGCGCCGATGAGTGGGCCGTGCGCCTCAATCAAACGTTTACCGATTTGGTCAAAGAAGCGCCCACGCCGGACGGCTTCAATCTCATCCCTGGCCTGTTCTCCTGGGCGAATACGATCCCGATGGGCAAATCCGTCGGCGCGACGCCGAACGGGCGGCACGCCGGCGCGCCCATCTCCCACGGCGCGAACCCCGATCCCGGCTACCGCAAGGACGGCGCGCCCACGGCAATGGCGGTGGCGATTGCGTCCGTGCAGCCCGGCTTCGGCAATACCGCGCCGCTGCAGATGGAACTCGATCCCATGCTCTCCAAAGACGCGGGCAGCATCGAGAACATCGCGCAGCTCATCAAGACGCACTTCGATTTGGGCGGCACGCAGATCAACCTGAACATTATGGACGCGGAGAAGGTGCTCGAAGCGCACAAGGATCCGAGCAAATACCCGGATTTGGTGGTGCGCGTGACCGGCTTCAGCGCGTACTTCGCCAGCCTGTCGCCGGCATTCCGGCAGTTGGTGGTGGATCGCATCATCGCGGAGGGGTAAGGGCGGTTTGGGGGACGCTGATTGACGCGGATAAACGCTGATTCTGGCTTGAATCAGTGTTTATCATTCGGACCCTACGCGTAGATGCGGTGCTATCAATGTGGCCATATACGATCCTTTTTTACAGCATCATGCAGACTGAAAAACATTCGCCAGTACTTGAATCGTCGTTGCGGCAGACAGCGCCATCCCGCTTGTTGAACCCACGCTGCCAATTGTTGCGCTCCGTAACGCGCAAAAAGCCAGCGTAATTCTGGCGCTTCTCCCCATGCCAGAGTTCGTTCCATTACAAGAAATGCGTCTTTGTCAGGATCAAGGTTTTCAAAGACATATTCCTGGAAATAGGGTTTCAACGTTACGGGGATGTTTTGCACTGCCATTGCTTATCCTATCATATCCGCTAGTTTTGCTACAAACGCCGCCAACGCTTCATCCAACGATGGGAACGGCGAGGTGTCCTCCGGTGTGCGGTCGGCGAGGGGGGTGCTGCCGATGAGGTCGTAGACTTTCGCGGCCCCGGCGAGCATGTTGGGCGTGAGGCCGAGTGCGTCGTACATTCTCGCCATCTCCTCCATCTCGCCGACGAAGCGTCGCGCTTTGACCGGCACACGCGGCAGACTGCGTTCGATGGCGGCGAGTTGCGCGGTCTGGCTGTGTTTGAATTCGGCTCTGAGCGTTTCTTCAACGCCCAGAGCCTTCGCCGCGATCATCAGTTCGGCCTGGAGCGCCGTCGAGCCTTTGGTCAGCGAGGCGTAGCACAGTTTGAGCGCGGAGGCGTGCCCGATGATGTCGTCCATCACGATGATGTCCAGGCCGTAGTGTGCCAGTTCCGCGAACGCCGCCGCGTCTGGCCCGGAGGCGTAGATGCGCGGGCTGTAGCCGTGGCGCGGCGGCCCGCCGATGATGCCGGCGTCCACGAAGCGCCCGCCCGCCCGCGCAATAAGGTCACCCACGGCCCGCGCGGTCTGCGGCGCAATCGCGTTGCAATCGGCGTAGAGGACGTCTGCGCCGGTTTCGTGCAACGCCTGAGCGATCAGTTCCGCTGCCGCCAGCGCCTGCGCCGGGACGAGGATCGAGAGGATCGCGTCCGCGTCTTGCACCAGCGCCTGGTATGACGGCACTTCTTCGATCTGCGCTTCCCGCGCCAGCGCCCGCGTACGCTCGCTGCGGTCGCCCAGGTACGCGATGACGCGCCGCCCGTGCTCCCGCAGCACATTCCCGACGCTATGCCCCATATCGCCGGGGCTGAGGATGCCGATAGTGTTGAGCATGTCGCGCCTCCGAGGGTGATAGGCTTGATAAAAACGTAAAACGTAAAACGCAAAGTGCTGCTTACGTTTTACGTTTTACGCTTTATTTACAGCCCCATCATAAACTGGAAGATGAGGTCATTGTTCCCCGGCAGCCCTTCGTGGCCGAAGTCGGGGTAGATGACCATCTTCTTTTCCGCCGTGATCTTGTTGTAGGCGGCGAACTGTGTGGAGGGGGGACAGATCGTGTCGCGCAGGCCGATGTGCCACTGCACGTTGCTGCGGATGCGCGGCGCGAGGTATTGGATGTCTATATAGCCGAGTTTCTCAAAGATCGCGTCTTCCTGCTCGTGGCGGGGGTCGAAGTGGCGGAAGTACTCGCGGAGTTCGGCGTAGGCGCCGGTGTCCTGATCCATCTCCCAGACCCGCTTGTAGTCGCTGAGGAAGGGGAAGACGGGCGCGGCGCGCTGGATGCGCGGTTCGAGTGCGATGCAGGCCACGGTGAGCGCACCCCCTTGACTGCCGCCAGTTGCCCCGACGCGCGCGGGGTCTACATCCGGCATCTCCATCACGATCTTGGCGAGTTGCGCCGTGTCGAGGAACATCTGGCGGTAATACAACTTCTCCGGCTCGCCGTTGAGCGCCTCATCCAACCCGCGGATGATGTGCCCGTGCAGTGTGTTGCCGGTGACGCCGCCGACGTCCTCCGAGCGTCCACCTTGCCCCCGGCAATCGAGCGCGGCGACGGTGTAGCCAGCGGCGACGTAGCCCAGCTTGTCGGCCCAGTCGCCGGAATCACCGGAGTAGCCGTGGAACATCAAAATCGCCGGATGCGGTGCGCTCGCTTTCTTCGGCTTGAGCACCTTGGCATAGATGCGCGCGCCTCCGACGCCGGTGAAGGTCATATCGAAACACTCGGCATAAGACGCCTGAAACGCCGCTGGCGTCAGCGTCACCTGCGGGTCAAGCGCGCGCATTTCGGCCAACGCCGCGTCCCAGTAGGCGTCAAAATCCACCGGCCGGGGATTGATCCCCATATACGTCTGTAGCTTCTCTAGTGGAAAATCGAAAGTCAATGGCATGGGTTATATCCTCCTGTAAAGAAATCGGTGATTAGTAACTGGTAATTGGTAACTGGTCTACTTTACGCGTTACCAATTACCTGATTACCGGTTACCCTTTACTTGATTACTATATCCTCGCCTTCATCCACGGGTTGCTGTTGTGAAAGTCGGCGATGGCGTTGCCGGGATGGACGAGGGCGTCGAAGAGCGGCGCGTCAGCGGGATCGAGCGTCATCTCCAGCACGGGCAGCGCGTCTTCGAGGTGCGCCATCGTGCGCGGGCCGATAATGGGCGAGGTAATGCCGGGCTGGTCCTTCACCCACAGCAGCGCAAACTGCGTGGTGGTCATCCCGCGCGCCTCGGCCATCGCCTTGAGCTGCACGGCGACCTCGACGGCCTCGCGGGTCACACGGTCGCGGAACATCGCGCCCATGCGCTCGGCGCGCGAACCGGCGGGGTAAGTCTCGGCGTCGAGCATCGCTTGCGTGTACCTGCCGGAGAGGATGCCGCCCGCCAGCGGCGACCACGGCAGCAGCGCCAGTCCGTACTTTTGGCACAGCGGCACGAGTTCATTCTCGATGCGGCGATCCAGCAGGTTGTAGGGCGGCTGCTCGCTGATGTAGCGCGCGAGGCCCATCTTCTCGCTAACCGCCAGCGCCTCCATCACCATCCACGCGGGATGGGTGGAGCAGCCGATGTAGCGCACTTTGCCCGCGCGCACCAGGTCGTCGAAGGCGCGCAGCGTCTCATCCTGCGGGACGGCCAGATCGGGGCGGTGCAGTTGATACAGGTCAATGTGATCGGTTTGCAGGCGGCGCAGCGAATCTTCGCACGCCTTGATGATATGATAACGCGAGTTGCCCTTGTCGTTGACGCCCGGCCCCATCCCGCCATGCACCTTCGTCGCCAGCACGATCTCGTCGCGCTTGCCGTTTTCGGCCAGCGCCTTGCCCACGATGCGCTCGCTCTCGCCGCCGTTGTAGACGTTTGCCGTGTCTATGAAGTTGATCCCGCCATCGAGTGCGCGGTTGATGATGGCGATGGATTCAGTCTCGTCTGTCGGCCCACCGAAGTTCATCGCGCCCAAACACAACGGCGTCACCATAACGCCCGTTCGTCCTAAGGAACGATATTCCATGTCAAAAACCTCCTTAATATAGTCGAAAGTCCAATGTCCAAAGTCGAAAAGCTTTCCGAAAAATTCCTATCTCTTTATCTCTATCTCCTAATCCCCAATCACCAATTCCTCAATTCCAGGTTTTTACGGATCAAGTCTATCCGCTGCGCGACGCAGGCGGCGGATCGCAGCCCGTCTTCGGGCGTGTACATCACGTAATCCAGCATCTTGTCCACGGTGGTGGTGGCGACGTGCATCCGCGTGTCGGATGAGGCGTAGTAGATGAACAGGTCGCCGTTCGCGCGGGCGACGGCGCCGTTGCAGAACAGCACGTTGGAGACGTCGCCCACGCGCTCGATGCCCACCGGCGCCATCAGGTAGCCGCCGGGGCGGAAGAGAACTTGGGCGGGATTATCCAGGTCGCAGAGGAAGGCGTAGAGGACGTAGCGCAAGCCCGCCGCGCACGCGCGGACGCCGTGGGCGATGTGTAGCCAGCCAGCCGGGGTCTTGATGATGTCGCCGGCGCCATTCTTCAACTCCTTAATGGTGTGGTAGGCGCGTGGGTCAACGATGACTTCTTCTTTAATTTCGGCGTGTTCAATGTTATCCGCTAGCCCAAAGCCGATGCCGCCGCCTTTCCCGGCCTCGATGAAGCTATCCTGCGGGCGCGTGTAGAAGGCGTACTTGCCGTCAACGAATTCCGGCAACAGGACCGCGTTGCGCTGCTGCGCCGAGGTCGTCTTGAGATCGTCGAGGCGCTCCCAGGTGACGAGATCGTGGGTGCGGGCGATGCCAGCCTGGGCGATGGCGCTGCTCAAGTCGCCGGGCGGCGCGTCGGGGTCTTTGCGCTCGGTGCAGAAGACGCCGTAAATCCAGCCGTCCTCGTGCTTGACCACGCGCATATCGTAGACGTTGACATCGGGATCGGCAGTTTCGGGCATGACGATGGGGTAATCCCAAAAGCGGAAGCCGTCCACGCCCGTTTCGCTCTCGGCGACGGCGAAGAACGATTTACGGTCGTACCCTTCCACGCGGCAGACGAGGAGGATCTTCCCGTTCATTTCCAGCGCGCCCGCGTTGAATACGCCGTTGATGCCCATCCGTTCCATCAAATAGGGGTTGGTCTCTGGATTGAGATCGTACCGCCAGAAGAGCGGCGTGTGGGCGGCAGTGAGCACCGGATGGATATAGCGGTCGAATAGACCGTTATCCCACGTGAGGTCAATGCTATTTTTGCGTTCGCTAAGGGCTGTATACGTTGCAGTCAACCGTTGAAGACGTTCGTGAAATAAATCTTGGGCCATAATTTCGCACCTCCTTGAGATTGGCTTGTTGGATTCAATGCTTGTCTGGGTTAACTATACCATGCTTTGCTTGCGGTGCATAGCGGGAACTTCTCAGGCGGTTCTTTGTATGGTAGAATACACCAATCTTGACCATTGGCTGCAAGGATGAATTTGTGAAAGCAAACCGTTTGTCGTTGGGGCGCGCGTTGGCGGCGCGCGCGCGTGGATTTGATCTCTTCGCCACTGGCGGCGCGCCGCGGCGTTACCACCAGGGCATGAAGATGTTTTGGTGGGATAGTCTACTGGCGACCATTTCCAGCGCCTTTGTGGATACCTATGTCTCGCTCTATGCGCTGGCGTTGGGCGCGACCAGCACGCAGATCGGGACGCTCGCCTCGGCCTCCAGTTTCCTCGGCGCGCTCACGCCGTTGCCTGGCGCGGCGCTGGTGCAAAAATTCGGGCGGCGCAAGCCGCTCATCGTGTGGGTCTCGGTTTTCTTCCGCACCTTGATTGTGCTGGCGGCGCTCGTTCCCTTGTTCTTCACCGGCTATACCGCCGTCTATATCGTAATTGCGCTTTTTGCCCTGCGCGCGGGCCTGGGCAATCTGATCCATCCGGCCTGGGTCTCGATGACTGGCGATGTCGTGCCGCTGCAACAGCGGGGTCGTTACTTCTCGACGTGCAATATGGTGGCGGCGCTTGCTTCGATGCTGGTGGTGCCGCTGGCCGGGCAGTTGATTGACGGGGTGGGGGGGATACCGGGCTACCAGGTCAGCCTGGCGCTGGCCTTCGTTGTCGGCCTCGCCTCGTCGTATGCCTACTCGCGCATCCCCGAACAACCGCTGACGACAGATGCACAGGCGCAGCGTATGTCGTTCTGGCAAGCCTTGCGCGAAGACCGCACGTTTTTGGCCTTTACGCTCATTATGATGGTCTGGACGTTCGGTGTGCAGGTTGCCGGGACGTATTTTACGGTTTACCAGAAAGATGTTTTGCAATCTTCCACCCGTCTCATCGGCCTGTTGACGACCGTGACCGCCGTGACCAGTCTGATTGGGCAGCGCGTGTGGGGGCGGCTGATTGATCAACGCGGCTCGCGCTGGGTGATGACGGTTTGCGGCTTAATCATCCCGATCATGCCATTTATGTGGATTTTCGTCACCCGCCCCTGGCATGTGGTTTTTATTTCCTTGCAAAGTGGCTTCCTGTGGGCCGGTTTCAATGTCGCCAGCTTTAATCTTTTGCTGGAACTTCCTGATCAAAAATTGCGCACGCAGGCCTCGGCGAGTTATGCCACCCTGACCAACATCGCCAGTATCGTTGCCCCACTCATCGGCGGCCTGGTGATTGACCGTTTGGGCTATCACTGGGACTTTGCCTTGTCCGGCCTTTTGCGTGTGGTAGGCGCGCTTGCTTTTCTGTTCTTGCTCAAACCGTTTGGAAGAGGCAGGAGGCAAGATGCAGGAAGCGGGCGGCAAGAATCAGCGAATGAAGAATCAGCGAATGGAGAATCGGCGAGCGAGGGACTGGTAATGTCTGACGATGCGACTAACGACTATGCGACGAAGGACTATACGACGATGACAACTTTCTGGACTTTGAACGAACAGCAGTATTTTGAAGCGCCCGGTTTGGCGGCGACGGTTTTTCATGACTTCTACCCCGAAGGGAAGCAAGGCGGCCTCACCATCATCCAGCACGGCGAGCGCGTGGCGGCGTGCGGTGACGTGCGTCTGGAACCCACGCCCGGTCAATGGCGACCGCTGCCCAAAGTTGGTGAGCGCCAGGTGGCAGGGGATGGTGTTACCGTTCCGGCGCACTTCGAGGAGGCGGACATCCGCTATATGGTGCGCGTCTGGCCGGAAGGCGAGAGTCTGCGCGTCGCTGTGGATTTGGCCGAAGCTCTGTCGCCTGCCTGGGAAGGCAAAGTGGGTTTCAACCTGGAATTGTTTCCGGGCGCGCTCTTCGGTAAGACGTTCCACCTGGGGGAGACGGCGCGTGTGTTCCCCCGGCAAGCGAATGGCCCGCTGCAGCGCATCGGCGACTGTCCACATTGCCCGGTTCCTCTGGCGAGCGGCCCCACGCTGACTGTCGCGCCGGAAGACCCGCTGCGCCGCCTTGTCATCGAGTCGCTTGGCGGCGAAATCCTCCTTTACGACGGGCGCGATACCGACGCCAATGGCTGGTTCGTCGCCCGCGAAGTCATCCGCGCCGGCGCGACGGCGAACGCGCTTGAGTGGCGCATCACGCCGCACAGCATCCCGGAATGGCGGCGCGCGCCTGTCATCTGCGTCTCGCAAGTCGGCTATCATCCCGATCAGGTGAAGCAGGCCATCCTCGAACTTGATCCGCGCACCGAAGTCCTCGACACTGCTGTCCTTAAGCGGTTGGATGCGGATGGCTTCACGACGGCATTGGCGGATGTGCCGGTTCGCTGGGGGGGCTGGCTTAGCTACGACTATGCCATTTTCGACTTCAGTGCGGTGCGTGAGCCAGGGATGTACGTGGTCCGCTACGGTGACCAAAGTTCGCCGCCGTTCGCCATCCATCCAGAAGTTTACCAACACGACGTCTGGCAGCCGACGCTGGAGACCTACTTCCCGGTGCAGATGTGTCACGTGGAAGTGCGCGACGGCGCACGCGTCTGGCACGGCGCGTGCCACCTCGACGACGCGCTGCAAGCGCCCGCGCCCCATGTCCACTTCGACGGCTACCGCCAGTACGACGCGACCGAGACGCCCTACGCGCCCGGCGAGCATATCCCCCACCTGGACGTGGGCGGCTGGCACGACGCCGGCGACTACGACCTGGCTGCCGGTTCGCAGGCGCGCACGACGCACGCGCTTTGCCTCATCCGCGAGTTATTCGGCGTGGACACCGACCAGACCACCATAAAACAAGCCGAGCGGCTGGTGCTGCTCCACACGCCCGACGGCGTTCCTGACATCGTCGAGCAAGTGGCGCATGGCGCGCTGAGCCTGCTCTCTGGCTACCGCGCCACCGCTGGCATGGAGCATCCGCATAGCTTCCACGGCATCATCGAGGCGACGCTGTTGCAGTACACCCACCTCGGCGACGCGGCGACAATGACGGATAACTGCATCTACGACCCAAGCCTCGCCCCCGGTCAACTCCGCTGCGACGACGCCGGGCGCGTCTACACGAGCAAGAACGACGACCGCTGGGCGTTCACCAATCACGACAGCGCGCTTGAATACATGGTCGCGGCGGCGCTGGCGGCGTCCAGCCGTGTGTTGCGCGATTACGACGTCGCTTTAGCCGATGAGTGTTTGCACACGGCGATCAACGTGTGGGAATACGAGCACGCGCACACGCCGGTCGAACAACGCGGCGGTTACGTCCCGCGCGGCGTGGAGGCGCAGGAGATCGTCGCAGCGGTGGAACTGTTGCTCACGACCGGCGAGGAACGCTACCGCGCGCGCCTGTTGGAGATGAAGCCGCTCCTCGAAAAGGTTGGGCGGTGGGTTGGCGGCGCGATTGCCCGTGCGCTGCCGGCCATCAACGACGCCGAATTCACGGCAACGTTCCGCGCTATCGTAGCGGCGGGCACCGCCGAATTCGCGGCGGAACTGGCGTCCAACCCGTTCGGCGTCCAATGGCATCCGCACGTCTGGGGCGAGGGTTGGAAGATTCAGCAATACGCGGTGGAAGCCTACCAGCTTTGGCTCGTCTTCCCCGATCTGATTGACCGGGAAATCATCCTGCGCGTGGTCAACTACGTCCTGGGCTGTCACCCGGCGTCGAACGTCTCACTCACGTCGGGGGTGGGGGCGCATTCCGTCACGGCGGCCTATGGCGTCAATCGCGCCGACTGGTCGTACATTCCCGGCGGCATGGTCTCCGGCGTCGCGCTCATCCGCCCGGACTTCCCCGAACTGAAAGACCCGTGGCCGCATCTGTGGCAGCAGACGGAGTACGTGATGCCCGGCGCGGCGAATTACATCTTCTGCGTGCTGGCGGCGGATCGGATGTTGAATCAAGAGTCAGCGAATCAAGAATCAGCGAATCAAGAGTCGGCGAATGAATGAGCGGTTGTGGCGCAATAGAGTATGAGATTCCTCAGTATGAAGCACACTCATCCATCCCCAGGGCAAAGTGGATGGCTTGTTTGACCGCCTGCATTTTTTCGGTTGCCAGTGTGGCGATGAAGGCGCCGAGCCTGGCTTTCTGAATGGTCTGGATGTTGTCCAGGTTGACTGCGCAATCGGTTGCCAGGCCATCTTGCGGACCGAGTACGACTTCGGTGGGGATGCCGCGAATCGTTGTTGTGATAGGGGCGACAGTGACAGAGGAAAGAAAGCGTAGCGCAGAAGTGCGCGTGAGAATGAGCACCGGGCGACGTTTGTCGGGCGCAGGGAAGGGATACCAGTAGATTTCACCCTGTTTCATTGGTCGCCCCAGGCCTGTTCGGATTCCCATTCTGCAACGTCTGTCTCAGGCTGCCGGGCGTACCCTGCGGCATGGCGCTGTTCGAGGATACCGATGCGATATTGTCGCAGCGCCATTTGCAGAGCGTCGCGGATAAACGCCGAGCGCGTGGTATTGAGCGATTGAATAATTTGATCAACTTCGTTTAATAAAGTTTCATCAATGGTCATTTGAACGGTTTTCATCGTGTTTCCTTTACTAATGTGGATACTAATGTATATTATACTCCACATTTGACTAAACTATAATGTGAGATATGAGAGGTTTGAAATGCGAAGACTATGGCTAATATGGATCGTTCTATTGTGCGTTCTTACCGCCTGTACTGCTACCACTGCCAACCCTGGCGGCGGCGGGGTTCCCACTCCCGTCTCTACTTCCACTCCCACTTCTGTGCCTACCTTTACCTCAACTCCTGCAATCAGCCCCACTTCCACTCCTACCTCCACCTCTACTCCCACTCCTACTCCTACTCCTATGCCTACCTCCATTCCTGCTTCTTCGGGGAATTGCGCCCGCCAGATTGCCCCCGGTGAATATACGCCTACCAACCCACCGCTGCGCGATCTGGCGAAGGCACGAGGTATCTATATTGGCGCTGCGGTGGAGCCACAGCATATCAACTGTGATCCAACGTATGGCGAAGTCCTGGGGCGCGAGTTCAACATGTTGGTTTCTGAAAATGCCTTCAAATTATGGGCTATTCATCCGACGGCGGATCGCTATACTTTTGAGGGGGCGGATACGCTTGTCGAATTTGCGGAAGCGCACGGGATGAAGGTGCGTGGACACACGTTGCTCTGGTATCGTTATATGCCGGACTGGATCGAGAAAGCGACGTTCAGCCCTGAGCAGTGGGATCAGGTCATTCACGAGCACATCACGACCGTCGTCAGCCGCTACAAAGGCCGTGTGCAGTATTGGGATGTGCTCAATGAGGCTATCAGCGATGGCGGCAGTGGGGCGCTGCGCCAGACAAATTGGTCCGACGGCCTGGGGCCGGATTTCGTGGATAAGGTCTTCACCTGGGCGCACGAGGCTGACCCCGACGCGCTGCTGTTTTACAACGATTACGGCGCCGAAGGGATGAACCGCAAGTCGGATCGAGTCTATGCGCTGGTCAAAGGTATGCTGGAACGGAATGTGCCCATCCACGGTGTGGGTTTGCAGCTGCACCTTACGGAGGCCGGCGTGCCCAGACCGGAGGAGGTGCAGCGCAATATCGAGCGTCTGGCGGAATTGGGGCTGCAAGTCCACATCACCGAACTGGATATTCGATTACCTGACCGCGCCTCCGCCGATATGTTTGAAACGCAAGCCAGGTTGTATCGCGCGTATCTTGAGGCTTGCCTCGCTGTCGAAAACTGCACAGCTTTTGTGATGTGGGGCTTCACCGACCGCTACTCGTGGATCCCGAGTTTCCAGGCCGGATTCGGTCACGCCCTGATTTTTGATGCGGCATATCGCCAAAAGCCTGCGTATTTTGCCATTCGCGACGCACTTGCTCCGCAGAGTTCAAAATTACAGGACTTTGGCGCGGGGTGCAACTGTACTCCTTGAAGCACGTAGCTAGAATAGGCTCCAGTTCCATTCATAACCATTGAGAAAGGAGAAAATTACGATGCAAAACTTAAGACCCAAGGCCCGAAGTGTTTCCAGTATTATCATTGTTGTGGTCGTCGTCATTGGCGCCATTCTGCTCCTCAGCTTTGGCAGCCAATTCTTCTACTTCTTCAAGAAGGTGGACGCCCAGGAGATTGGCATCCAGTTCACCAGTGGGCGCATCAAAGACGTGGTTGGCCCTGGCGTTTATAGCGACTTTGGCCTTTATGTCAGCATGGTCAAAGTCTCCAGTCAGGCTATCCCCTTCTCGGTCGAGGATGCTGAGATTATCACAAAGGATAAACAGCGCATGGGCGTGGTTGTCAGCGGCGATATTTTCCGTCCCGGCGAGATGGAGAAAGATGTATTGCGCGAAAACTGGTCTAAATATCGGGGCCTTTACACCGACGACGCGGCCCTCGTTGCCAAGGTGCAGGATTTTGCCAGACAGGCCATGAAAGTGTGCATCGGCGGCAATACTTTTGACAACAATACGATCGGTAGCGCCCGCGATGAATTGCGCGCCTGTATTGATGATGAACTCAATGGTTTAGCGAAATCAGTCGGTCTGATAGTCAGGAATGTCGTTGTACCGAATATCATCCTTTCGGCGGAGGTGCAAGCTGGCTTGGATGCTATTGTGCAAAGCCGTTTGGAAACCGAAAAAGCCGCTCAAGATGAGTTAAGGGCTATTGCTCAGGCTGATGCTGAACAAGCGCGCGTCGAGGGCGAGATTCAGGTGGAGCAGTCACGCATTCAGGAGACTACCCGCCAGCAGACCGCTTTGGCCGAACTGGAACGCCAGCGCGTCGCGGCGCAATTGGCCGTCATCGAAGCGCAGCGCGCCAACACCCTGGCTGAACTGGAAACTGAACGGCAGCGGATCGAAGCCACCAAGGCCAATGAAATCCTGGCTGCCCAGCGCAACCTGGAAATTCGCAAACTCGAAGCCGACGCGATGGAGGCCGCTGCGCGCGGCGAAGTGGCGTTACGCAAGGCATTGGCGCAGCTTTACGCCGATCACCCGGAGTTCCAAATGGTGACGATTGCCGAGCTGAATGCGTCCGCCCTCTCCGCCACCGACAAGATCATCTTCACCGTGGAAGGTTCTGCGCCGACCATCGTATTGCCCGGCCCTGGCATCACGCCCACGGTGAACGTCAACCAGCCGCAATAGATGCTTGAGGGTTCTCTCGTCGAGCACGTCTACGCGCTGGAAGCGTGCAACCAGCGCGGCGGGCGGATGCTCTCGTTGATTGACTTGCTCGATGCCGGAACGGTAGATTTGCCCCTGGCCGCGTATCTCGCCGCAGCGATGCGTCACGGCGCGTCGCTGCTGGTGGGGGCGCGGCCCGGCGGTGCGGGGAAAACGGCGGTGATGTGCGCACTGCTCAACTTTCTCCCCAATGCGACGATGATCCAGGCGGTAGGCAGTCGCGCGGTGTTGGACCTGGCCGACCACGACCCGCATCCCGGCGCGACGTGCTACCTGGCGCACGAAATCGGCGACGGTCTCTACTACGCCTACCTGTGGGGCGACGAAGCCCGTGACTTCTTCGCGTTGGCGGCGCGCGGGCACACCATTGCCACGAACCTGCACGCCGATACGTTGGAGGAGACGCGCGATCAACTCTGCCTGGAAAACGGCGTTGCGCCGGCGCACCTGGCGGCTGTCACGCTCAAGGTCTACCTGCACGTGGATCACGCCGACCGCTGGGCGTGGAAGCGGCGTGTCAGCTACGTCTACGAAAGCGACGGCGCGCAAGATCGCCTGCTGTGGCGCTGGGATCGGCGCGGCGCGTTTGAGCGGCAAGCCGTCGAAAGCGTTATCGTCTCGCCGGTAGAGGAGCATGAGTATAGCAAATTGCTCGCTGCGCTCCGGCGTCGCAATATGCGCCACATTGAAGATGTGCGCCGGGCGCTGTTGGAGGTATGATGTCTTTCTACGCTGAATTCGCCGAACACTACGAAGCCATTTTCCCGTTCGATGCAACGGTCTATGCGCTCTTGCGCCGCTACATCACGCCGGAACACCGCCGCTGTCTGGACGTGGGCTGCGGCACCGGTCACTACTGCGGACAACTGGCAGCGGATGGCTTTGACGCCGTGGGCATTGACCTGGACGCCGCGATGATCACCCACGCCCGCCGCCGCTACCCCCAAGCCACCTTCCACGTGCTGAATATGCTCAACCTCGCAGACCTTCTCTCTCCTACTCTCCCGCTCCCCCACTCCCCCACCTCCCCACGCCCCTACTTCGACACCGCCTTCTGCATCGGCAACACCGCCGCCCATCTGACGCAGACGCAATTCACGCAGTTCCTCGACAGTGTGAAAGGTGTCCTGCAACCCGGCGCGCCGTGGATCCTTCAGGTGATGAATTGGGATTACGTGCTGGAGCGGGAGACGTTCACGTTTCCCGTCATCGCAACCACGCAAGGGCTGACCTTCCACCGCGAGTATCGGGCGATCACTGAAACGCAGGTGACATTTCACACCCGCCTGCAATCCGGCGCAGACGTGATTTTTGAAGACGAGGTCCCGCTTTACCCGCTGCGCTCGACAGCTATCGCGCACTTGCACGAGGATCGCGGTTTCACCAGCATTGCCCATTTTGGCAACTACGCCGGCGCGCCCTTTAACCCGGCAGTCTTTTCCGCCAACATCTTTGTCTTCGCGTAGCGTAGTAGCGACTTCAGTCGCTCTCCGACGCAGACATGACTGAAGTTGTGACAACTCTGAAGGATGACACTATGGATTTCTCGATCACCGCAATCACCCGGCTTGACGACGACCTGCTGCTCCCCTGGCTTGATCTCTACGAGACGGCTTTTCCCGCCAACGAACGGATGCTGGTCTCATTTTACCTGCGGCTGCTCAAGGAACAATGGCCTAACCATTACCTGTTGGCGATACAGCGTGAAGGCCAATTTGTGGGTTTGACGCATTATGTGGTTATCGCGGAACACCATCTTGCCTGGCTGTGGATGTTCGCGGTGACGCCGGAAGCGCGCAACCACGGCCTCGGCGCGGCGATTTATCGGGAGATTGTGGGGCGTTTGCCCGTGGCGACAGTCGCCATGCTGCTCGAAGTGGAACGCCCTGACCTGGCGCACACCGCAGCCGACCGCCAACTGGCCGAGCGCCGCATCGCCTTTTACCGGCGGCAGGGCGCGCGACTGCTCGACGGTGTGCATTACGTTCAATCGGTGGGACCGCATCAGTCGCCGTTGGCGATGCACATTATGGTTCACCCGCTGCAACCCGTGGACGCGCCGACGGCATTTCGCCTGGCGCACACCCTCTTCGGCGACGCCATCACGCAAACCGGTAAGCTTGCGCTGGTGTAGAGCGATTTGTCAAATTGCTCTACGGCGTCCAACTGACGATGTACTCTGTCAGCGCATCGGGCTTTCGGATGGCCGGATCGCGGACCGTCCACGCGCCGCGCAAGCCTAGCTCCTCGGCGGCGAGTGCAAAATGGCACATCGCAATGCCCATATCAATGCGTTGCATATCGGCAATATCGAGCAGCATTTGATTGCGTTTGGCGTATCCTGGCGTCCGCTGCACAAAGAAGTGCCACATCTCCCCGTTCCTGACGATGCGCCACGGCTGCTTGTTCGACGCCGAAGGCCCAATCCGCACCATCTCCAAAACCGTGGCGAAAGGCCCCGCCGCATCGCGGTTGAGTGGAACGCCAAACGCGCCGTCAAAAAATAGCCGCTCCCACGGTAAGCGTTGATCGGCGTTGGCCTGTTGGCGGATCACCGATTCCAGAAAACGGCGTTTGACTGCGCAATGCCCCGTAGCAACGACCGCCGGCAGCAGTTCACCTTCGCGTAGTGAGAGCCGCGCAGCGAATCGGCTCTTGGTGAACGTACCGCCGAGCCAGCACGTCCCCAGGCCCAGACTGGTCGCGTAGAGGATGGCGTGTTCCAGCACGTAGCCGAAATCTTCCTGATTGCGTTGGCCTTGTGGTATCGCGCCGAGGATAAAGCCGGTTGCTCCCTTGATGAAACCGTATGTCCCCAATCCTTTGAGCGCCTGCTGGTCCTCGTCGCTGGCGGCGATGAGCATCAGGCGCACGCGCGTCCCCAACGGCCCAACCGTGTGCGCTTCCATAAAAGCTGTCAACTGCTGTTGTACCGGCATTTCGATAGGCGTTTCCTGGTAAGTGCGACACGAAAACCGCGCCCGAATCACATCAACCACCGATTGTTCGTTGAGCATTTTCCCCTCCCGAAACTCTGTAGGCAAACTGTCAGTTTGCCTGCCACAAGCTAACAGCTTGCGTTACATTGACAACTGCCTTTCTCCGCGCGCGGTGCTATAATACGAGCTGTTGTTCATAGCACCGTGTGGAGGATACCGTATGGATACGAATGAGACCACTTACACCAGTGAAAGTTATGCCACCGATTATATGCCAGAAAAATCCATCTATCAAGACGATACACGTATTTTTCACCGCAGCGGGTTCGCTTACGACAATGTCGCGGCAGTGGCGCAGGTGAGCTTTGTGGATGAGACACTGACGGCGCGCGTCGTTTTGGATTCCGGCGCGCCGGCCCTGTTGTCCATCGCCAGTGTCGGGGAGGGTATCTTGCGCCTCAATTTCTGTCCTGCCAACATCGTCGCCGACTTTACGGATGGCAGCGAAATGCTCATCCCCTTGCCGACTGAGCCGCCTGCCGCAACGTGTGTGGAACAAGCCGATGCTTATGATTTTAGCGTAGGCGCTTATACTGTGCGGTTATACAAGCAGCCGTTTGGGATGGTCATCTTGCGTGATGGCGCGTGCATCTTTGAACTGGAGACCGAGAAACTGGCGGGAAAATACGTCACACCGCCGCTTGGCTTACGCCACGATCCATTTTCCACGTCGCACGGTGAGGTCTACGTGAGTTGGCGGGTGCAGAACGACGAACGCTTTTTCGGCCTGGGCGAAAAGTGGAACAAGGTCGAAAAGACATCCACGCGCGCCACGATTTGGGCCGCCGACACCTGCGGCAGCAACACCACCGATATGAGCTACAAATCGCTGCCGCTGCTTTTCTCCACCAAAGGGTGGGGTGTGTTGTTGCATACCGGCTATCGTTCCTTCTGGGAAGTCGGTACATTCTCTTACACTTCCGGTTCGGCGCTGGTCGAAGACGCCAAGCTGGATATGTTCATTTTCCTGGCGCCCACGCTCAAGGAACTTGTCAGCCTCTATACTGACCTTACCGGCAAGCCGCAGATGCCACCGCGCTGGGCGTTGGGCGTGTGGATGAGTCGCTGTATGTATCCCGACCGCGCCACAGTCGAGGCTGTGCAGGCCCGCCTGCGCGCCGAGCGCATCCCCTGTGATGTGGTTCATCTTGATCCCAGTTGGATGAAGACACACTACTACTATCGCCTCGGTGTGGATGCCTGTGATTTTGACTGGAATGAGGCGGCCTGGCCTGATCACAGACAGATGTTGCGCCGCTGGCTCGCCGACGGCTTTAACACATGCTTCTGGGTGAACCCTTACATTCCTGAGGGCACGGCGCTGTATGAGGAAGCCAGAAGCGAAGGCTATTTGCTCAAGACCGCTGGCGGTGCGACGGCGCGTTTGGAGCATGGCGAGCCAGTGGGTACGGTGGATTTCTCCAATCCGGCGGCGAAGGCGTGGTGGAAAGATCACCTCAAGGCGTTGGTGGATGACGGGGCATCGGTCTTCAAGCCCGATTACGGCGACCGCGTGGCGGAAGATGCTATCTTCGCCAACGGCAAGACTGGCAGGGAGATGCATAACCGCTTTATGTTTCTTTACACCGAAGCGGCGTTCGAAGCCGTCAAAGAGACGCGCGGCGAGAACATTGTCTGGCGGCGGTCGGGCTACATTGGCAGCCAGCGTTACCCCGGCACGTGGGCCGGCGACACGCAGGTGACGTGGCAGGGGCTGCGCGGCGCGTTGCGGGGCGGGCTGTCGGCGGGCTTCGGCGGCGAGGCATTTTGGAGCCACGACATCGGCGGCTTTGTCGGCGTCAAGCCTGACCCGGAGCTGTACATCCGCTGGGCGCAGTTCGGCTTGCTCTCGCCGTTCTGCCGCTTCCACGGGACGACGCCCCGCGAGCCGTGGGAATACGGCGACCAGGCGCTCGCCATCGTCCGCCATTACGCCCAACTACGTTACGCGCTGATGCCCTATCTCCTGGCAGCGGCGCACGAAAGCACGGTCACGGGACTGCCGATGCTGCGTCACATGCGGCTGGAATTCCCCGCTGAGCCGAACGTGGAGACGTTGGACGACCAATATATGCTCGGCGCGGATGTGCTCGTCGCGCCCATCCTCACGCCGGGCGCTACCTCGCGCTTCGTCTACTTCCCCACCGGCCGTTGGTGGGCGCTGGAAGACGCCGCTTGCGTGATTGAAGGCCCTGGCTTCGTCGAAGTCGCTGCGCCATTGGCGCGCATCCCGCTTTTCGTGCGCGCGGGGGCGGTGATTCCACGTTACATCCACAATCCCCAACACCTCAAAACGCCCGCGCCGGATGAGATGGAGATCGCCATCTACCCCGGCGCAAGCTACAAATCGTTGCGCGTCGCGGAGAACGGCTTTGACATCCAGCTTGACTACACTGCTGCGGCAGCACGACGCGCGCTGACCATCAACCCGGTCCCGCTCACCTTCACCCTCTGGCTGATAGACACCCGCGCCGAAAAAATCCAGAGCGCGCACGCTGCCCTGACGCCCTGGGAAGTGTTCGACCACGACACCATGATTGCCCTCGACGCCAGTGAAGGGGTTGACATCCAGATTTCTTCATGTTCAGCCTGCAACCATTTTTAAGAGTAACGCAAACTTCCAGTTTGCGGGAGCGGCAAACTAACAGTTTGCTCTACGAATCTTGTTTCAGGAGGAGACCATGGCGACTTATGAACTGCTCTTCAGACCCGGCGTGACCACCCAGGTTGAAGTAGACGACCGCAACATGCTCTTTTACGCCGCGCATCGCAAAGTGGACGTATTGCCGGATCAAGCTGCTGTGATTGACGCGGCGTTAGATAACCCTATCGGCGCCGACCGTTTGGAGCATACGCTCAATCCAAATGCTCGCGTCGTCATCATCGTGGACGACATCACCCGCCCCACGCCTACAGCGAAAATCCTGCCTGTGATCCTGGCGCGATTGGCGAAGGTTGGCATTCCGGATGAGGCCGTGCTCATTTTTATGGCGCTCGGCACACATCGCCCGATGACCTATGAGGAACTGTGCGTCAAACTGGGCGACGAGGTGCTGGCGCGTTACCGTGTCATCAACCGTGATTACCGCGTTGGCGATTACGTTGACCTGGGAACGACCGCCAGCGGCATCCCCATCGCGGTTAACCGCGAGATCGTTGACGCCGATTTCCGCCTCGCCATTGGCAACATCGTCCCGCATATCACCTCGGGGTGGGGCGGCGGCTCGAAGATCATCCTGCCGGGCGTGTGCAGCCAGAAGACGGTGGATCGGATGCACTACGCGGCGTGCCTGATGCAGCCAGTGCTGGAAGTCGTCGGTCAGCGCGACAATCAAGCGCGCGTGGAGATGGATGACATTGCGGGGAAGATTGGCCTGGACTTCATCGTCAACACCGTGTTGGACGAGGCGCAGCATATGGTGGACGTGTTTGCGGGACACTACATCGTGGCGCACCGCGCAGCCGTTGCCCTGGCGCAAGAAGTCATGGTCGTCCCAATCCCCAAACCTGCCGACATCGTCATCGCCTCCGCGCACCCCTGTCATTTTGACTACTGGCAGGGTATCAAGCCGTATGTTTTCGCACATCTCGCTGTGCGCGAGGGTGGCGTGCTGATCTTCCTGCTCGACGGCGTCGAGCGACTGTGCGGGGATGCGCCTGCGCACGAAAAGACGGTGCGCGCTTGCCTGCCGTTGACCGTCGCCGAACAGGTGGCGGCGGTGGGACGCGGCGAAATTGCCGACCTTGCTGGACTGAACGTGCCGCTCTACCACGCGATGGTGCGGGATCGCGTACAGCGGACGATCTGTGTGACCCATCACCTGCTGCCAGAAGACCTGGCGCTGCTCGCGTTCGACAGCGCGCCCGACGTGCAGACGGCGTTGGACCACGCCTACGACCTGATGGGCTGCGACGCGACCGTGGGCATCATCCCTTTTGGCGGCGAGACTTTGACGCGGGTGGGGTAAGATCTGAACGTTGTAACGTTCAGACGTTGGAACGTTCAAACGTTACAACGTTGTTGCGGAGGTGGGGCATGGATGTGGACTGGCAGACAGCGAATGAGGAGACGCGCGCGGCGTGGGAGGCGAACGCGGCGTATTGGGATGCGCGCATCGGCGAGGGCAACGACTTTGTGAATGTGTTGATCTGGCCGGCGACACAACGCTTGCTCAATCTGCAACCCGGTGAGCGGGTGCTGGATGCGGGGTGTGGCAACGGCCTCTACACGCGCAGGCTCGCGGCGCTCGGCGCGGAAGTTGTCGCCTTCGATTTTTCGGCGGAACTGCTCGCTCTGGCGCGGGCGCGCACCGCCGCTGAAGCTGGAACGATACAGTACCACGTCCTAGACGCCACCGACGAAGCCGCGCTGCTCACGTTGGGCGCGGGCAGCTTCGACGCGGCGATCTGCCAGATGGCGCTGTTCGACATCGCGGAAATTGCCCCGTTGATGCGCGCTGTGGCGCAATTGCTCAAGCCGGGCGGGCGGTTCATCTTCTCGGTGATGCATCCGTGTTTCAACAACGCGCATACCGTCCACTTTGCCGAGCAAGCCGACCGTGCGGGCGTCATCGTCACCACGTATGGCGTGAAGGTGACGGGCTATCTCAGCCCATCGGTCGCGCGCGGCGCGGCGATTCGCAACCAGCCGCAGCCGCAATTGTACTTCCACCGCCCGCTGCAAACGCTCCTCGGCGCGGCGTTCGAAGCGGGCTTTGTGATGGATGCGCTGGTCGAGCCGGGTTTCCCGCCGGAGCATGACGCGGGCCGTGAGGGGCTATCGTGGGGTGGAAATTTGAGCGAGATCCCGCCGGTGCTCATTGCACGGATGCGGTCGAATCGGGTGAATTTTTTATCTACTGAGGATAGCTCTTGACATGTCTCATAAAGGGGCGACAATAGACTTGTGTTGAGTAGTGAGTTTCTGTATATCGTGTTGCTTATACTTGTCATTGGTATTTCGTCAGACTTTGGATAAAATGTGCATAGCATGACCTGTAACTGCCGCGGGGAGTGCGCCACATGTTACCGTGGGAGGAAAGATGCAGATTCAAGTTGAGTTTACAGGCATTCCGAGAATTGTTACCGGTGTAAAACAAGTTCCCCTTGAATTTCAGGATGGTACGACCTTCCGTGAGATTGTGCGGTATTTAGGGACGCGCTATCCCAAAATGGTGGGTGAGGTGCTTCAGCCTGATGGCGAGACCTTACAACCTTCGAATATGCTTAACCTCAATGGTCGTCGTATGATTCAACCCACACAAATGGACGACGGACCTAGCAACGGCGACCGTCTTATTCTGATGTCTATCTTGGCCGGAGGATGATAAATTACGAATTTCGTAATTCGTAATTCGTAACTCTTAACTCCCTAGATTTCGCCCAAAATAGTGGCAGGATGCGCCACCAGACGGCGCACAAGTTGACAAAAAGAGAGTGATGAACGATCCTGAAGCTGAATTTGCACAAAACCATCAGGAGGTTCATCACTATGGA
>Ga0208197_1001303_pt1 | contig 25582 bp, 22 predicted proteins | sample AD_JPNNA4_MetaG_FD_184444 | JGI IMG/M metagenome (GOLD analysis project Ga0208197, IMG submission 184444) | Active sludge microbial communities of municipal wastewater-treating anaerobic digesters from Japan - AD_JPNNA4_MetaG (SPAdes) (version 2) | ecosystem: Engineered > Bioreactor > Anaerobic...
CTCACCAGTGCCGGGATGCTCGGCTCCTCCGACGTCGTGGTCTCCACGATCCAGCGAGTGTTCTCGGTGCTGCGTGGCCAGGACGTCACCGAGGGCGACGACCCGAACCTCGACGACTACGTTCCCGATGCCCCGGTCACGGTGACCTACTCCAGCGCTCTCCCACCGGAAGCGTTCGACCTCGTCATTGTCGACGAGGCACACCGCTCCATCTACGGGGTCTGGCGCGGAGTGCTCGAGTACTTCGACGCACACATCATCGGCCTGACCGCCACTCCGGGCAAGCAGACCTTCGCGTTCTTCCGGCAGAATCTCGTCTCGGAGTACACCTACCCCCAATCAGTCGCCGACCGCGTCAATGTCGACTTCGACCTCTACCGGATCCGCACCCGGATCAGCGAGCAGGGCGCCAACATCGAGGCCGGCACGATCGTGCCCAAGGTCGACCGTCGCACCCGTCAACAGCGGCTCGAGTCCATCGAGGAGGACTTCGAGTACACGCACAAGCAGCTCGACCGCGCCGTCACCGCAAAGTCCCAGATCCGCCTCGTCCTCGAGACCTTCCGCGACCGGCTCTTCACCGAGATCTTCCCCGGCCGCTCCACCGTCCCCAAGACGCTCATCTTCGCCAAGGACGATGCCCACGCCGAGGAGATCGTCACTACCGTGCGTGAGGTGTTCGGCAAGGGCAACGACTTCGCGGCCAAGATCACCTATGCCGCCCGCGACCCACGCGGTCAGCTCCAGGCCTTCCGCACCTCACCGTCGCTGCGGATAGCAGTGACGGTCGACATGATCGCCACCGGCACCGACGTCAAACCCCTCGAGTGCGTGTTCTTCATGCGCGACGTCCGCTCGGCGCAGTACTTCGAGCAGATGAAGGGCCGCGGAGCTCGCACCATCACCTCTGCGGACTTCCAGGCCGTCACCCCGGACGCGAAGGACAAGCTCCGGTTCGTCATCGTTGACGCCGTCGGTGTCACCGAGCACGACTTCGTCGACCCGCCACTCAACCGCGACAAGGCCATTTCGCTGAAGAAGCTGCTCGACAAGGCCGCCACCCTCACCCTCACCGAGGACGAGACCGCCACGCTCGCCTCGCGGCTGGCCAAGCTCGAGCTGGAGCTCACCCCCGACGAGCGGTCCGAGCTCGACGAGGTCGCCAGCCAGCCGGTGCGTGACATCGTCCGTGCCCTGGTCGACGCGGTCGACCCGGACACTCAAGCCAAGGCTATTGAGGGGGCCGCCGATCCGGATGCTGCTCGTCGCGAGCTGTTGGAGCGGGCCATCGCTCCGGTGGCCGCCAGCCCGGAGCTGCGCACCCGCATCCTCGAGCTGCGTGCCACCCACGACCGCGTCATCGACGAGGTCAACACCGACGTCCTGCTCGATGCCCACGGTGTCGTCGACGCCGGCCGGGCCAGGTCGGTCGTCGAGTCCTGGGCGCAGTACCTGCTCGACCATCGCGACGAGATCACGGCGATCCAACTCGCCACCGACGCCAAGGAGCGGCGCATCGCCTTCGCTGACATCCAGGAGCTGGCAGACCGCATTTCACGCCCGCCGTACAACTGGACACCCGACATCATCTGGCACGCCTACGAGGCGATCGACGTCGACCGCGTCCGGCACAGCGACCGGGCCACCCTCACCGACCTGGTGTCACTGCTGCGCTATACCGTCGGTGTCGACAACGAGCTCGTTCCCTACGCCGCCAAGGTTCGGGAGCGGTACACGGCCTGGCTGGCTCAACAGGGACAGGCTGGGACCGCGTTCTCGCCCGTGGAGAGATGGTGGCTGGATCGGATGGTGGATGTGATCGCGTCATCGGCGGGCATCACCGCGGACGATCTGGATCGCGCGCCCTTCGCGGAGAAGGGCGGCGTGGACGGGGCGCTACGTGACCTCGGCGACCGCGCCGGCGACGTTCTCGACGAGCTCAACACGGAACTCACCGCGTGAGCGCTCAACCAACCGGGTGGTCCGAAGCCGCCCTCGGAGACGTGTGCAGGATTGTCTCCGGCGCAACTCCGAAGACAGGAGTGACCAAATACTGGGGTGGCGAGATCCCCTGGCTCACACCGAACGATATGTCCCGGGACCGCTCCCAGACGTTGACCGGGGGCGAGCGGTACCTAACGGAGCTTGGCTATGACTCGTGCAGTGCTCGACTCTTCCCCGCTGGTTCCGTGATCGTCAGTTCACGTGCCCCTGTGGGCTACGTCGCTATTGCAGGTCGTGAGATGTGCACAAACCAGGGATGCAAGACGGCAGTCCCGCCAGATTTCATCGACTCGCGGTACCTGTACTGGTATTTGCTCGCAGCCAAGCCCGATCTGGAGGCCCGTGCCAGCGGCACGACCTTCAAGGAGATCTCGTCTAAGCGATTTGCTGAGACCCGACTGGTATGGCCAGACCTGGCGGAGCAGAGGCGGGTCGTCGAGATCCTTGAAGACCACCTCTCCCGACTGGACGCCGCCTCTTCTGCCACGAATAGAGCGGTAGCGCGTACTGAGGTTCTACGTGTTGCGTCCAGCGCGGCGGAAGTCTCCGCCGCATCCGGCTCGGTGATCGTCCCCTTGTCTCGCCATAGCCTGTTGGTGGACTACGGAACGAGCATGAAGGCACACCCTGAGCCACAGGCCTCAGACGTGCCGGTACTGCGCATGGGCAATGTCAAACATGGGCGTCTCGACTGGTCCTCACTGAAGTACATCCCACCTGACGCACCAGACTTGCCAAGACTCCTCCTTCGAGATGGAGACCTCCTGTTCAACCGAACGAACAGCGCTGAGCACGTCGGGAAGTCGGCTGTGTACCTGGGTCGAGAGCCTACGAGTTTCGCGTCATACCTGATCCGAGTGCGTTTCGACGAACAGGTCAACCCAGAGTGGGCCAATCTGGTTATCAACAGCCCTTACGGGCGTGGCTACATCGCCAGCGTCGTGTCGCAGCAGGTCGGACAAGCAAACGTAAACGGAACAAAACTGAAGGCGTTCCCCCTCGTAGTACCGCCTCTCGCTGAGCAGGAAGAGCGACTTTCCAGGCACTCGCTGCTTGTCAACTCCGCTGACCGCCTGGCAGACGGCATCCGCAGAGTTGAGGGGCGAGGGCAGGGCCTTCGGAGAGCGGTGTTGTCGGCCGCGTTCAAGGGCAAGCTGACCGGACGGCATGCGGATGACGACGTGATGGAAGAAGCTGCGTCGTTGGAAGGAGCAACGCGATGACCGGTGAGTTGGTCTACCGAGTACAAGGCACGAGCGCCCAGCCGATGAAAGTCTCGACTCTGGAGGCCGCTGGGCTGCGAGAGCGCGAGCACCTGCAAGAGTGGGTGCTCGCCAACCCGGAGATACTCGGCGACGACGTCCTTGTCGTCACGAGTGAGTTCGACCAGTGGTTCTCCAAGGACGGCCGCGACCCGGACAGACTCGACATCCTCGGTCTCGGCGCGGACGGTCGGCTGGTCGTGGCCGAGCTTAAGCGCGACCTCACCCCCGACTTCGTGACCATGCAGGCGATCAACTACGCCTCCCGAGCCTCCCGGTTCGCAGTCGACCAGCTTGCCGACGCATACCTCCGCTTCCACCGCGACCGACCCGGTGCCATGGCAACCTCCGAGGAAGCCTCGGCTCAACTCCTCGGCCACGCACCCGGCCTCACTGCTGAGACGCTCCGCAACCCTCGCATCGTCATCGTCGCGGGGGACTTCAGCCTGAAGGTCACCTCCGCTGCGGTCTGGTTGTCCGAGCGCGGGATCGACATCTCCTTGACCAGGGTGCAGGCCTACGCGATGGACGAAGGCCACGTCATCACCGTCTCGCGAGTGTGGCCCATCCCGGAGGCCGAGGACTTCGTCGTCTCGCCGACCAGGACCGCCACGGCGTCAGCAGCGGCCGCGAGCCCCATCGTGGAGTGGACGCAGGACGACCTCGCCCTGCTCAACTGCGCGGGCGCATCAGAGACCATCCTGGCGACGATGGACCTGTGCTCGCAGCGACCCGGCGACTTCGTCGGAGGCGACGAGATCAGGGCCGTCACTGGCCGACCGCAGGGGGGCCAGAGCGGTGACTTCGGGGGTTTCGGCATCACGCTCAAGCACAAGTTCAGCCGCTCGAACGCGCCGTTCTCCGTGAAGTATGGCCACGGGGCCACTGCGCAGCAGTACTACTCGGTCGACGAGTCGATCGCGGAGATGTGGCGGCAGGTGCGCGGCCTGTCGGAGACTGAGGGAGCCGGTGGAGAGCCGAGCGGCACGCCTTCGATCACGCAAGGAGACGCGTCTTGACCATCCCCGACTTTCAGAGCCTGATGCGGCCGGTGCTGGCCTCTCTCGCTGACGGCGAGATTCGCAGGAGCCGGGACGTCAAGGACTCGATGGCCGATGAGTTCCGGCTCACCGACGAGGAACGGGCTCATATGTTGCCCAGCGGGCGGGCGCGCACGATGGACAACCGAGTCGGCTGGGCGCTGACCTATCTGAGGCAGGCCGGGCTGGTCGATGCCCCGTCGCGCGGGCGGGTGCGGATCAACACGGTCGGCCGGGAGGCCCTGGACCGGTTCGCCGAGCGGATCGACATGAAGGCACTGGAGGCATACCCCGCCTATCTCGAGTTCCGGGATCGGACCAGGGACACCTCCACGAAGAAGCCCGGACGGGCTCCCGGTCTGGCGCCTGAGCTGGCCGAGACGCCGGCAACGCCGCAGGAGCTCGTCGAGCAGGCGGTCGCCACGAACCGGGCCGCTGTTGAAGGGGATGTCCTGCGCAGTGCGCTGGCGCTGACCCCGACCGGGTTCGAGGAGCTGGTGCTGCGACTGCTCACGGCGATGGGCTACGGCGAGCTCGGGTCCATCGAGCAGACCAGCGCGTCCGGGGATGCCGGCGTCGACGGCATCATCAGCCAGGATCCGCTCGGCCTTGACCGCATCTACATCCAAGCCAAGCGGTATGCCGAGGACAAGCCGATCGACCGGCCCAGGATCCACGAGTTCGCCGGGGCTCTGCTGGGTAAGCAGGGCGACCGCGGAGTATTCATCACGACGTCGCGGTTCACCACCGGCGCCCGCCAGGAGGCCGAGCGCATCAACGCGAGGATCGAGCTCATCGACGGAGCCCGCCTCGCCCGACTGCTCGTCGACTACGGCGTGGGTGTGCAGGGCGAGCAGACCGTCACCCTCTACCGAATCGACGAGGACTTCTTCGATGGACTGTGACACTGCCGCGGTCATCTTCGACCGGACAAACTGTGGCCTTCCCTCAGCCGGGCTCGACGACGCCTTATGTCCAAGGAGGCCCCGATGACGGACTCGCGCCGGCTGGTCGACAAGCTGTGGTCGTACTGTGATGTGCTGCGCGACGACGGCGTCGGGGTCATCGAGTACACCGAGCAGCTCACCTACTTGCTGTTCTTGAAGATGGCGCACGAACGGGCCACGAGGCGGCTTCATGCTCAGCAGATCGTGCCCGAGGAGTACTCGTGGCAGAAGCTGCTCGACGCTCAGGGTGACCAGCTGGAGTTCGAGTACACCCGCATACTCAACGGGCTGGGCAGGCAGCCGGGGGTGATCGGGACGATCTTCCGCAAGGCGCAGAACAGGGTCCAGGACCCGGCCAAGCTGAAGCGCCTCGTCGTAGACCTCATCGACAAGGAGAACTGGAGTGGCACGGGAACCGACATCAAGGGTGACGCCTACGAGGACCTGCTGAGCAAGGGCGCCTCGGACAAGGGGTCTGGTGCGGGGCAGTACTTCACTCCGCGAGCGTTGATCCAGGCGATCGTCGATGTCGTTCAGCCCACCGTCGACGACTCGGTCGTCGACCCGGCGTGTGGGACCGGTGGGTTCCTCCTCGTCGCCCACGAGTACGCCGAGCGGGGTGCGGAGTCGATGACGCCCACGCAGCGGACCAAGCTGCAGGACGACCTCGTGCGCGGCTACGAGCTTGTCGACGGCACCGCGCGACTGGCCGCGATGAACCTGCTTCTGCACGGGATGGGCACCGCCGACGGCGACTCGCTCATCGAGGTGCGCGACTCCCTGATCGCCGACCCGGGTCGACGGTGGTCGGTGGTGCTCTCGAACCCGCCGTTCGGGAAGAAGTCCTCCTTGACGATGGTCGGCGCCGACGGTCGCGAGGCGCGAGAGGAACGGGAAATCGAGCGCCAGGACTTCGTTGCCACGACGAGCAACAAGCAGCTGAACTTCGTGCAGCACATCATGACGATCCTCGATACCAACGGTCGGGCTGCGGTCGTGCTGCCGGACAACGTCCTCTTCGAGGGCGGCGCGGGCGAGACCATCCGACGCAAGCTGCTCACGGACTTCGACCTGCACACGATGCTTCGGCTGCCGACCGGCATCTTCTATGCGCAAGGCGTCAAGGCCAACGTCCTCTTCTTCGACAAGAAGGTGGCACGGCCCGGGCAGCCGTGGACGGAGCGACTGTGGGTCTACGACCTGCGGACGAACAAGCACTTCACCCTCAAGCAGAACCCGCTCCGGCGAGCCGACCTGGACGACTTCGTCACGGCATACCAGCCGGGTGGGCGCGGCCAGCGCGAGGAGGGCGAGCGATGGAAGTCGTTCAGCTATGACGAGATCATGGTCCGGGACAAGGCCAACCTCGACATCACCTGGTTGCGCGACGAGTCCCTCGAGGACCTCGACAACCTGCCCTCGCCCGAGGTTCTGGCCCGCGAGATCGTCGAGGACCTCGCTGCCGCGCTGCAGGAGTTCGAGGCAGTGGCAACGGCATTGGAGGAGCAGCTCGGGCAGTCACGGTAGGCCCCTTTTCAATGGTGACGAATACCGGTATGTTCACAAATCGGTGAGTCACACCAGATCCCAGATGGATCAAACATGACCCGGGCGACCTGACCAACCGACCGGACGAGACCGGGCTACAAACCCTCTGGCCCCCTCACACGAGAGTTGAGTGCCGGAGGACGAAGTGGTCGAGAAGCAGCCAGGCGAAGCCCGACGCGGTCGTCCGCGTCTGCACGCGATCCCGACCGACTGCCCGGTGCGCGTCGAGCTGCGGCTTGCCCCAGACGTGGCCCGCCGGCTCTTTGCCGTCGCGGCCCACACCGGGCGCACCGTCAGTGCCGTCGGCGAGTCCGCCCTCAGCCAAGCCCTGCCGCAGGAGCGGGCCATGTGACGTCCGTTCGGGCCGCATCTGGGAGCCCGTGACCCCCCAGACACGACGAAAGCCGGGCGGCTACCCGGCTTCGACGCGAATCGCGGCTTGTGCCGCGCTCAAGTTCTCACACCCAACCCCGAGGGGCTGACTGCTGCCATTGTGGCGACCCGGCGTGCCTACGTCAACGGTGAGCTCCCCGTCGAAAGGAACTCACTCATGCGCACACGTCATCCAAGCGTGCCCCACAGGCTCGGTCGACGGACAAGCTTCATCCCGCCCTTGGAGGGCCGCGCCGCGAACTGGGCCGAGGTGATGGACGTTGCCGAAGAGCGCACGATCCGGGCGTCGGTGGCAGCGGCGGCGACGGCCACGTTGGTGACGCTCACTGCCGACGAGGAACCCGTTGTCGCGACAGCGGGCGTCGACTCCCTGAGCTCGCTCGTACCTGATCAGCTGCTGCCCGTACGGCGGCCCGCCTCCCACCAGGGGATGACGAACTACATCTCCAAAGTCGTGGTCCCGAGCCAGGCTCACGACGCCCGCGCTGTGTGGTGTGAGAGCTTCAACGAACTCACCCACCTGCGGGACCTGCTGTTGACGCGACAACCGACACAGGTGGCCACGCAACCGCTGCGCCTGGAGTGGGTGATGCCGAGCGGGATCCGCAGCCACGTACCCGACTTCCTCCTGCGCGGCGCGGACGGAGGCATGCTTCTCGTCGACGTGACCACGAAGACCAAGCTCGACGACCCACGGCTCAAAGCGATCCTGGGCCTGACGGCAGCGACAGCGAAGGCATCTGGCTGGTGCTACGAGGTGCGGACCGAAATGCCCGCCCAGAGGGTGCGCAACCTCAACTTCCTGCACGCCGGTCGACACGACACCAGCCAGGACCGCCTCGCTGCCTCTCGCCAGCTGCGCCAGAACACCGAAGAGCTCGACATTCAACGTGCGAGCGAGCTCCTCGGCGGCCCGCCTCAAGGATTCGTCCGGCTGTGGGATCTTGTCGCCCACGGTCACGTGCACGTCGGCCTCGACTCAGTCATTGACCTGGACAGCGCCGTCACGTTCCAACCGGCTTCGGGAGGTGCCCCGTGGCTACACGCCATGTGAAGGCAGTTCACCGCCGCCACCCGATCGGCACGGGACACCCGGTCGATGCGAAGCCAGACTCGGGCATCGTCACCGGGATCACACGCGACGACAACGGCCGCGTTGTCGTCTGCATCGACCATGGCGATCACCGCTCCCGGATCTCATGGATCGCGCTTGCCAAAGCCAGCCTGAAGGACCGACCGGCACCGACACCGGACATTCTCGATGAGCACCCTGCGCCGCTGCTTGCCGAGCTATCCGAGGAAGAACGCGCCCAGACCCTCAAGCGGTACCGCGACCTGGTGCAAGTCGCCACGGGTTCACCGCGAGGCAACCCCGATGCCGACCGTCGTGCCGGGGTCCTCCACCCCGACTACGACCCAGACACCACCAAGCTCCCTCAACGGCTGGCCGCCAAGAGTCGCGAACTCAAGGCGCTTGGCGAGGTCGGAGCCTCACGAGCCGCCCTGTACCGGCAGGTGGGTCGCATCGGCGAAGGGCCGGAATTCCTCATCCACGGCAACCGTCGAACCGTTGGCCAACGGCTGGACGAGTTCGATGCGGCGGTCATCGAGATCGTCCGTGAGGAGGTCGACGCAGAGAGCCAACGTCCGCGCAAGAGTCAGCGCAAGCTGCTCGTGCGGATCCGGAGCCGGCTCGACCAAGCAGAGGTGGCGGATGACGTCACGCGCCACCGGTTGAGGGTGCTGGTCGGGGAGGTGTCTCGCGGGCGCGGGCTTCACCACCCGGCCAAGACTCGTCGTAGCGAGGCAAGCAGGCCCGTCGCCGTCTACGGGGCCCAGCGCGTGAGCCGGCCCGGAGAGCTCGTGCAAGTCGATGCCACACCCACGACCGTTGCCATCCTCGGCCCGCTCGGTGTCCTGGTACCGGCAGTGGTTCTCAGCGCCATCGACGTTTACACCCGCTGGTTCGTCGCTCTGCGTGTCTGTGTTGGCGCAGCCACATCCCGCGACGTGTGCGCCCTGATCGCTCAGATGGGCCGGCCTACGGTCACCAGGGCTGGCTACCCCTTCGAGCTCGAGCTGTGGCACGGCATCCCCAAGCTCGTCGTCGTCAACGACGACCCCGAGGGTGAGAAGACCAGCATGGCCAAGGTCATCGGGCGCAAACCCGCGATCCACCCGAGCACCATCGTGTTCGACCACGGGTCGGAGAACGCCAGCGACCACGTCCTGGGTTTTGCGGCCGAGTGCGGGATCGACGTCGTCTTCTGCCCGCCTCGACGTGGTCACACCAAAGGAGTCGTTGAGTCCATCCACCGAGTCATCGCCGACGTCGAGAGCACCATGCCGATCCACAAGGGCCAGAACGTGCTCAACCGACCCACCGAACTTGAGCTTGCTGTGCCCATCAAGCCACAGGATCTTCAGGACATGCTCTGGGAGTACGCGATCGACATCTACGCGCACGAGAGCCACCGCAACCTGACCGAAGCCCACGGGTCAACAACACCCTTGAGCCCAGCAATGGTGTGGGCCGACTACGTGACGTCCTTCGGTGAGCTCGACCGACCGACAGACCCATGGCGCTTTCTCAAAGGCCTCCAGCGCACTGAACGCCTCTTGAGTCCTGAGGGGATTCAGCTGCACACCATCACCTACAACTCCAGTGAGCTCCAGCAGATGCGGTCGGTCGTGATGCGCGGCATCGGCGTCAGGGCCCGGCCTCTCACGGTCTTCTACGACCGCCTCGACACCACGCGGATCTTCCTTCTCCACCCCGTTGAGCGCCGATGGATGATGATCCCGCGCGCCATTGACCGCAACGGAAGCATCGCCCCGATGAGTTCGCTGGTGAGAACGCACGCCCTTGACGGCGTGGACCAGGACACCCGCAGAGTCCTCACTGATACCGAAATGCACCGGCGCGAGGCAGCCCTGCTGACGCGATGGATCGAGGGTGTCTTCACGGACCGCCAAGACGCCAGGTATGCGGCCATCGAGGGCGCTCGACAACGGACCTACGCCCACGACCTCGAGCAGGCAAGTGAGGAAGTGCGCGCCCTGGCCTTCCCCGAACCCGAGCCCGTCCCCGAGACGGAACCGGAGCTACAGACGTACCCCGACACCCGCAATGACGACGAGGAGTTCGACTACGACGAGGAGATCAGCTTCGACACTGACCTCGACGAGACGGCCGCCGATGACGAGGGCTGGGGTCTGGCATGAGAGCTACCCCTGCGGCTGCAATGAGGCTCATGCCTCAGAACATCGACGAGTGGCCTGCACTGGTCTTCTCTGACAACCCCAGACCACAGCCTCACCCCGTCGTGACCAACGAGCTGAGGCAACTCGTCGACGTCTACAACGAGAAAATTGGGACGATCTCGACAAGGGACACCCGCAGCGTGCGGGAAGCTGTGTCCCGCGCCCACTTCGAGAACGACCACTCTGCCTACGGCAGCGCCACCTGCGTCATCCTCAGCGGGCACCCCCTGAGCGGGAAGACGCACGCAGCGCTCACGTGCGCTTTCGGCGAGACCCGTGACATCTGGAGCAGGCTCGGACGTGCGCCCGACGACCCAAAGTTCGACCGCAGCATCCCCTGGATCTACGTCGAGGTACCCAAACTGGCACGCGGTCTCTCCCTGCTCAAGGCAATCTGGACGTTCATCGGGCTGCCGCCGCTACCACCGCGTGCAACCGCTGCCGACTACTTGCACGCCCTCCGCAAGCTCGCACCTGCCATCGGGCTGCGCGGCATCATCATCGACGACAGCCACGGAATCGGTGAAAGACAAAGTCAGGACTCCCGTCTCCTCGCCGACGTCCTCAAAGGCATCATCACCGGCCTGCCCGCGACCATCGTCCTCGTCGGAACCGGCTTCGACGAGTCAGGAGTCCTTCACGGCTCTGCCGGCGACCAGGTCCGGCTCCGCGGAGCGCGGTGGATCGACGTCGGGAACTGGCAGCCCCCCAGCCCGGCCACGGTCGGCGACTGGGAGATGCTGGGCCGCAGCCTGAGCGAACGCCTCGTTCTGCCAAGCGAGAGCGCGACGATCCGACTCACCACCCGAGGGGCGATTCGCTGCCTGCACGAGGGGAGCCGCGGCAGACCCGGCCTCGCAGTGAAGTGGGCCAAACGCGCTGCTTCGTATGCCGTGTGGAACGACACCGACCTCGACGTTCCTGCACTCGAGGCCACCCACGCACTGATGACCTCGACGGAGGCACCGTGACCACGCGACTGCCGCTTCGTGTCGAACCGCTGCCAGGCGAGTGGTGGCGCAGCTACATCGTGCGGGTCGCGGACATCTACGGCGTCCAGCCCCTCAGCGTCTTGGAACGGGTCCACGGGATTGCGCGAGTCGACCGCCGCCATTTCCGGTGGTCTGGGATCGCCCTGTCCGAGGCAGCGGCCAGGGACGCCGGGAGAGTCGTCAATCTTGAGCCCGTCGAGATCCAGTCAATGCAGCTCAGTGCCTTCCACGGCTCAGCGCTGAACTTCGCGTGCCGCTCATTCGACCACTTCAATCCCGCGAACGCCTCGGCGCTGTCTCGACTCCCGCTCACAGCAGTCGGGCCGCTCGTGAAGGCCACCAGCGACCGACTGTGCCCGGGCTGCGTCGAGGGCGCCCCGGGGTACAGGGCATCCAGCTGGCGACTCCAGGTCCACGTCGTGTGCACCCAACATCGCACCCCGTTGGTCGTTCACGCGGACAGCGCGGAGGACAGCGCGATCGACGACGCAGTGTGCGACTCCCAGGACGAAGTGCTGAGACGGCTGGGCCCGACCGAAGAGAACGCAGCCTTCTTCAACGAGCTCCATGATCAACTCAATTCAGCCATGGGACTGCGGAGAAGGAACCCGGAGCGGCAAGTGCACCGGCCTCCGGAGCAAGTACTTGAGGAGTTTCGTCGATCCGTGGCGAAGACTCTCGCGCACGGCTACCCGGACTACCAAGGCTTCGGCGATTGGCCCGTCCCTCGAGCTATCAGGCACCTTCGACCCGCCCACATGCTTGCTTGTCCGAATCCGCCGCTCCATTCCTTCCCGCACCTGCTGCCGACGTACCTGTTCGTACCGGGGCTGTCGGATCTGCTTCATCGCGCGCAGATCCGACAAGCCCGGGCGATCGCAGCTGTCGGCGCGAGGATGTGCGCCACTGGCAACCCGCTGCAGGTCGCGCGCGAGCTGTTACCGACGCGACGCAGGCGTGCGACAGCGCAACTCTTCTTGACCCATCTCATTGAGCTGGAGCGCGAAGGTCGCGCTGAGGAGTTCTGGCGGCACTGCGCGGCTGCTGCCGCTGAACTGCTTCACGACGATGTCGACTACCGGCATCGCGAACAGGTCTGCCATGACGAGGATGCCTACCTCGCGGCCACCGCAGCCGAGCCATCTGCATACGTCCGCACGGTCCGAACGTGGCTGGTGGACCAGTGGGCGTGTACGTACACCTCCAGCAACGTCCGACCAAGCGTGCGAGACGGCACCATCGAGCACTTCGACCGAGACCACGGACCGGGAATGCGCGCGGCCCTTGATCGCCATTTGTTGTGGGTAGCGGCGTGACCCGGCTCCCGCTCGCGCTCGAGCCACTGCCCGACGAGAGTTGGCCTTCGTACCTCACAAGGCGGGCAGCGCAGCACGGCACCACCCTGGCCGGGCTGGGCAGCCACCTCGGCCTGCGAGACGAACGTGGCCGATGGCCGGGTCGATTCGGCGTGAGCTTGAGCCCAGGCCACGTCGAGCGCGTCGCCCCGATCCTCGGGCTCGCGCCGCACCAGGTCGAGAACATGCAGCTTGCGACGTATGACCAGCTGGCGTTCGACCTGAGCGGACTCCAGGAGGCCAGGCCGATCGCTGGAACGCGGGCAGCCGTTCACTCATCGTGGGTCTGGCTGGCCGGCTCCACGTTCTGCCCGTCATGCCTGACCGAGGACGACGGCGCATGGCGAACCAGCTGGCGCATCCCCTGGATCACGACCTGCCTTCGGCACGAAGTGGGCCTACGAGGGCACTGCAGGGAGTGCGGCGTGGTTCCAGGACTCGGCAACCGGTTCCATGGGTCTGCCCCGATGCGAGTGGCCGCCGCGCCCGACGGTCGGCGCTGTCAGGTGCCCATGCCGGATGGTCAGAGCTGCGGGGCGGACCTGAGCAGACAAGAGACGCCCGCAGCGGATGCGGCGCGCACACAACGAGCGCGGCGAATCGCCCTTCTGGTTGCCGGTAGCCGAGGCCGGGTCGCAGGTATTGACAGGACTTCGCTTCAGACGCTCCGCTCGTGGCAGTCCTCGATCGGGATCGCGGTGAGACTCGGCGTGGTCGACGCGAACGGATGGGGGCGCACCCACCGCTGGGCCAACCCGCCGCGTGACCCCGACGTCATCGAGAGGCTGCTAGAGACGGTCGAGCCGCTCATCACCGCAAGCACTCCCACAGCCAGCGCCGACGTACTCGATGCCTGGCTTCGGGGCGCCGGTACTGGCGTTCCCCACGCCGACACCTTCGACCGCATCACCCAGCCAGCCGCCGCGCTGCGACCTGTCATCGACGACCTGCTCGGACGGCACGGCCGAGCGCACACACTCATCAAGCGGCGACTGACCAGCGAGGACGGCAACCCCATCGATGCTCGCGGGTGGGACGTCGACGACATCCCACAACTTGTCTGGCCGTGCGCCCTTCCTGAACATCTTCGCCACTCGGCTCGACCTGACCAGCGCATTCTGCGCGCCGTCGTTTCGATGATCCTTATCCGGATGTGCACCGACGTGACGAACTGGGTCGACGCCGGCGCAGCCCTCGGCTTCCCCGCAGACAAGTCCCGCAACTGGACCCGCTACGCCTTCGCTGACCGGTGGACTCTCAAGCCAGACCTCCTCACCGTGGCCCGCCAGATAGGCCGCCAGGTCGCGCACTTCGGTGGTCACGGCACCTACCGAAAGCGCCCCGCGGTCCAAGGCTTCGGTGGCGCGGCCGTGGCCGAAGCGCAGTCTCCGTTGTGCCGAGATGATGGCGGTGACTGGTGCCCGTGCACCGTAAGCCAAAATGCCGACAAGGCCTGGCACAAGGGGGATTCCGACTCGAGCATGTAGTCCCGGTCGTGAACGCTTGGGGCGACGGTCTCGACACGACAAACTCTCGCTCGTTGCACAAGGTGCGTCGTCAAGGCCGCGAGGTACTGGTGTAGCTCCGCGGTGCTTGCTGGTCGAACCGACGGAGTGGACGAGCTGAAGTCGCCGCGGTTCCTCGCGCCGTGACTTGGCCGATTGATGTGGACCCCCGCGTTCATCCAACAAGCGCCGCCGACGCCGATGCGGGAACGGGGTCTGTCGGCCTCGTACGAGACAATGACTACATGAGACTCGCCAAGGCAGAGTTCAGCGGGTTCGGACGACTCGCTGAGGCCCAGATAAACCTCGACCACAAGGTCGTAGCCATCGTCGGGCCGAACGAGGCGGGTAAGACCACTCTCTTGCGCGCGCTGGCGTACATCGACAATGGCGAGTCCCTGACTGTCGCACAGCGTTCACGAGGCGTGCAGGGAGATGTCCTCGACGACCACGTCGTAGTCCGGGTCCAGTACCGCCTCAGCGAAGAGGACAAAGCAGCCCTGGCTGAGTTCGATCTGGACGTGCTGCCCACCCAGTTGTGGCTGTCGCGGACTGCGGGAGAAGGCGAGACAGGGCGAGCGGCAGTCCCAGTCCCTCGCAAGAACCGCGCCACGCTCGCGGTGGCACTGACTGCGCTGACCGTCGCCTTAACTGATTCAGTCAGCGGTGACCTTGATGTTGCCGAGATAGATGGGGATCACGAAGAAGACGGGGCCGATGAGCGACGACTATCGCTCAGATCCCGTCTCCTGGCCGCACTTGCGGCGGTGGCTGAGGTAGAGAGCCCAGACATCGAAGCGCGACTGCGCGAACTCTCTCCGGTCACCTGGCTCGCGGAGTTCGATGAGTTTGGTCTCAAGGGTCCAGTCCGTGACGGACTCGAGCAGGTACAGGCGTGGATGGACAGGCCGGACCCCTCGGATGAGGTTGCCAAAGCGTTGTACGACCGCTCGCCCGACATTCTCATGTTTTCGGAGGAAGACCGTCTCCTGGCGTCTGCCTACGGGCTGACAGCCGAGAGCGTTGCGAACCCTCCCGCGGCATTGCGGAACATCGCCGCCATGGCCGAACTCTCCCTTGATGCACTATGGGCGACGCTCACTAACGGTGACGAAGGTGCTCGCGAAACGTTAATCGAGTTGGCAAATCAGACGCTGCAGACGAAGTTCTCGGAGGTATGGAACCAGTCCAATATCTCGGCTCATCTAAAGATCAATGGCACGAGTCTTGAGATTCGCGTCAAACAGGATGGGCGCACCATCACCCAGTTCCACGAGCGTAGTGCGGGCGTGCAGATGTTCGTTGCCCTTGTCGCCTTCCTGACAGTGATGGATCAGGGCTTCCCACCCATCCTGCTTATCGACGAGGCCGAAACGCACTTGCACATCGACGCGCAAGCCGACCTAGTCAACGAGTTCATGACACAGACTCGAGCTGCGAAGATCATCTACACGACCCATTCACCCGCCTGCCTACCGCCAGACCTGGGCACCAACATCCGTGCTGTTGTCCCCGATCCTGAGAACGGGCAGCGCAGCCTGGTGGAAGGCAGTTTCTGGACAAAGGGGGTTGGCTATTCACCGTTGATGCTGGCGATGGGAGCCGGAGCAGCGGCCTTCTCAGCAGCCCGAAAGGTTGTACTCGCCGAAGGTGCGACAGAGATGCTTCTTCTGCCTTCCCTCGTCAAGAAGGCCGTCGGCCTGGATGACCTGGACTACCAGGTTGCGCCCGGTCTGTCGGAGGTACCTGTGACGATGTACCCCGAACTGGACTTAGTCGGCGCCCGTGTCGCGTTCCTCGTTGATGGTGATGCAGGGGGTGCGGGCCTGCGCAAGAGCCTTCTTGACGCGGGTGTGCCGGAGAGCCGCATCGTGACTCTGGGCGCTCTCACGCTGGAGCACTTGATCGACGCTGACGCGATGAAGACGGTTGTGGCGAAGTTCATCAACGAGGGCACCGGAGCAGCAGACGTCACGCCCGCCGACGTACCGGACCTACCTGATGAGCCCACTGTGAGTTGGTCGCGGACGATCCAAGACTGGTCAGCGGCCAACGGCTACACCCTGCCCGGGAAACGCGTGATAGCGAGTCGCCTCGTGGAGGAGGGATTGGCAATCCCAAGTTCTGACGGCATCGCGGTTCTCAAGGCGGCCCACGATGCGCTGACCGCGGTCCTTGAAGCCACACAGTCGTAAGACCCGGTGAACGGTCAGTGACCTTGCTGACTCTCACAGGCGTTTCGAAGCCATACAAGCGTCCTTGCCGTAACTCGGCTGGGAGTGGCTTGTCTCAAAATGCGCGGACCAAGGCGTCTCAGAATCAGCTACTGCCAGCGGCGACACGTCTCAATCTAGGTCGCCGCTGACAAGTAGCGAGCCATTCTGAGAAATACCGGCGAGTATGAGACGACTGAGACAGATCGGGGCTTCCGCGGAGCGTTCTGAGACCTCAGCTGAGGATTCTGAGACTGCGACAACTCTCGGCGCCGCGAGAGATTGGGCACCCACTGGGCGAAGCGGGCCTACTTCCTGGGCCGGTCTGCCGCCCGCGCCCTCAAGTAGTCGATGTAGTCCTCCCTTATCCCTCGTCGTGTCCTGTGTCGGCGGGGAGCGATTTTGGGAAATACTCGCGAGTTCGGGACAGGTGGGACAGATCGGCCACTTCAGCGGCGGATTTTGGGACGAACCCTTCCCCCAGCCTCGACTCGGCGAGGCCGGCTTCAGGTTCCTGGTTGACTCCCCCCTGGACCGATCAGCGGCAGGAGCGCCTTACCTCTCCGCGGCAAATCCGGTAAACACCTCACGCTGATGACCGTGCGTTTGAGCGCGGCTTGCCTCTGTGCCCTTAGGGTGGGTGACCGGACCAGTCGAAGACTGGCGCTAGATCGAGTCGGCCTTGGGGCAGTCGAGCCTCCGGTGACCTAGAAGTAGTGAGGACAGAATGGCTAAGCCACGCGAGCGAGGGTGGCTACGTGAGAGCCGACGACTCTGGCGATTCATCATCTGGGGTGGCGTGGGAGTGTTGTTGGCTATGTTCGTCCCTGCATTGCTGCCGAAAGGGATGGGCACAGTTGCCTACAGCGCTGTTTCCTTTGGCCTACTGGCCCTCGCAGGCCTCTACCTCATCGTTGTCATCGTGTGGACGGTAGTCGTCTATTCGCAGGCCTTCCGATCTGAGTTCGGCGACTAGCAAGCAGACCGGCCCGGGCCGAAGACGCGACGGTTCCGGACGGGTGCGTCGCCGGACGTGCAAAAGGACTCGAGACCCGTCGGCGCCACGCTCAGCAGAGCGCGGCCTTGGTGCCTTTGCATGTCCGACGGCGCACCCTGGGAACGTCCGACATTCGGCATGTCCGGTAAGGACCGTGCCCCGCGCAGCTGCGGAGACGTCGACGTCGAGCTGCGCAGGCTGACCTCGTGATGGCCGTCTCAGAATCCCCCGCTGAAGCAGTCTCATTATCGACCGCCCAGGCAGGCACCTGTCTCAGAGTCGTGCGCCGCTGACATTGTCGGCGGGGAGCGATTTTGGGAAATACTCGCGAGTTCGGGACAGGTGGGACAGATCGGCCACTTCAGCGGCGGATTTTGGGAGGAACCCTTCCCCCAGCCTCGACTCGGCGAGGCCGGCTTCAGGTTCCTGGTTGACTCCCCCCTGGCCCGATCAGCGGCAGGAGCGCCTTACCTCTCCGCGGCAAGACAGGACGCTTGAGACGAGCACGACGCGGCATGCATGAAGTCAAGCTGTCGTACGCAGCCTCTACTGTCAGCGCCATGAAGAAGCCACCCCAGAAGAGTGCCCAGCGCGAACTATCCGAAGTGGCCGCCGAAGGCGTCCTCAATATGGTCCCGGTGGTCGGTGGGGCGCTGGCCTTGGCCTTTACCTACGCCGTTGGCTTTGCGCACAATCAGCGCGCTCAGGAATGGCTGGCCGACCTTGCTTCCGCAGTGGAGGATCTCCAAGACCGAGGGGCTGCCCCGCCCTTGGACGAGTTGGTCAAGGATGAGGTGTTTCTAGACGCTGTCATCCACGCAACACGAGCAGCTCAAGCCACCCATCAAGCGGAGAAGCTGGATGCTCTGCAGCACGCAGTGCTCCATTCGTTCGGGCCTGAGGCACCCGACGTCGACGAACAGCGGCGCTTCTTTCGGCTGGTGGACCAGTTCTCGCCGGGTCACCTGCGGATGCTGTCATTCCTCGCAGACCCCGGGGGCGCGCTAGAGCGGGCGGGCATAGCACCAGAGCAATACATGGCCGCCGGCAGGAGTGCCGCCCTTGAGAGGCTGCCTGAGTTCTCGGGCAAGCGAGATTGGTACGACCTTCTCGCCGGTGATCTCAGTGCGGCCGGGCTTGCACAACCGAACCTCCACGCGGTGATGACCGGGGCTGGCGTCTACCAAGACAGCACGACGCAGCTTGGCAGGCGTTTCCTTGGGTTCATTGACGCCAGCGCAGCATCGTGACAGATGCGGCATGACCGGAAGCATTCACCGTGGCGAGACTTGGCATCGGCAAGGACGAGGCGAGCGCAACGCTGGTCAGCTCCCGCACGTCCCCCAATACGGCCTCGTGTCTACTCCGGGCCCCATACCGGCTGGGAGCGTGCGGCGGCGTCAAGGAACGGCTGCGCGTCCAAGTCGTGAGTGGTGGTCTCGATGCCTTGCTGAGGCCACTGAAGGACCAACCGCAGGCGGCCAGGCGGCGGCAGGGGCCACAACCAGTAGTCACGGTCGATCGCGCGATCGCCGCCTCCGCCTCCCTGGCCGTTGAGCACGGGACGATCCGGGCGCCATGTCTTGTCCTTCCACGGGCGCTCGTCCTCGGTGTCCCAAGCGGGTGGATCGACGTTGGTGGCCCGGCGACCGTCAGAGAACTCGAAACCCCACTTCAATCGCTCGGACTGCCACTGTTCGCCCATGCTGTGGAGGTAGGGGCCGTCAAACACCTCAGAGTGCAGGTCCCGGCGCTCCAGGGGACCACGCAGGCGGATGGCCAGGTTCATGGCCAACCCCTCGGGGAAGGCGCGGATGGCGGTGAGCATGACGACCGTGCTCGCCGACCGGGCGATGACCAATTCCATGGGCACCACCCCGGGCAGGACGTCTTCGGGGGCATTGGACCACACAGGCTGGTAGCCCTCGTCGGGCTCTTCCTGATCCGGCTGGGGCGGGTCGGGGAAGAAGCCCATCAGATGCAACCTCCTGCGCTAGGCCGTCCACGTGCAGTCGAAGACGTGCAACAGCATGTCGTGCTTCGGCTTCGCCGTCACCACAATTGCCGGCGAGCGGTCGAAAGCGACGAAGGTGCGCTTCCCACTTGCGGAACGTGCGGAAGGCACTCCGTCACCCGTCACCAACTGGCAGTGTGTCTGAATGACAACTGCGGTCGACGATCTTGTGAGTCTCTTCGCCGCCAAGTTGCGGATGGATGGCACACGGGTCTCTCCGGTGGCGCAGGGTTCCCGGAACGTGCTTGTCGAGTACCACGGTGACCACCTGACTCTTGTGCTGCCGGAGGGTGACTTGTCCATGCTGCTGGCAGAGGGCGACGAGCTGGCACGGGACCTCTGGGGCCCGTCCGTCTCCGCTCAGGAAGCCGCCGCGCGGTTGATGACGGTCCACCTGCAGGAGTCCTTGGAAAGCTCTGGCCTTGAGGACCTCTCCGGGACGTGGACGTACCGCAGCGGCTTCTTCTTCAGGAGTTGAACGACGGGACAACGAGTCGGTTCGCACTCTGCGCGGCAGTTGAGTGCGTTTTGCGGGTGCCGCATTGGCCGATAGGCGAGGATCTGCCCGTGGCGGCATGGACGCGCAGGTTCGCGATGCTAGGCATCGCTCTGATCACCGCCGGCTGCGGCGCAGGCACTCCAGGCCAAGCGTTCGTGATGCCGGAGGGCTTTGCTCGTTCTGGCATGTCGGTCGCCCCTGGGGCTACGGCTGTCATCGGGCTCGGAGATCTCAAACTGGCCGGCCCCGGTGTGACAGCGAAGCTGGTGTCGTTGTCGGTGGTCGGCGACCAGATTGGCGCGCAGGCCGGCCGCGTCCTGGGCGTGAAGGTCTATCGCCTCACGGACAGCGGGGGCATTGGTGCGATCACCGAGGCCGACCTGTCCGGGGTCGACGGGAACGGCGGATGGCAACTCGAGTCACCTACAGGTGCCGTCGTAACTGATGAGGAACCACTGGGTGTGGTGGTACTCGTCCAGGGAGAGGCGTTGGGCACCTGGTCGTCGGACTCGTTTGTCGTCGAGTTCACGATCGACGGACGCCGCCAGACCCAGCAGATTCCAATTGGCGCTGGTCTGTGCGTCGTGACAGACCCAGCCGCTGGCGCGCCCTGCGATCCCTGAACCTTGGGTAGGCCCGTGCCCGTCAGGCGACGCCACAGCGCGAGACATGCGGCAAATCCGGTAAAACCGTCGGTTGATTACCGGATGCATCAACGCCAGAAGGCTTTGCCCGCGATTCGTGTCCTCACCCGCGATGGAGTGTCAGGCAGGCACGCGTAGTTGGTCGGGTTGGGTGGTCCGTGTCAAAGCGGTTGATGCGATGAGTGCTGCCAGGGTCGCCACGACGATCAGGGCGACTCCCCAGATGGCCCAGAGCCCCCACGGGAGGGGGATGAGAGGGCCGTTGGCAGCTGGGTCCCCGAGCCAGTCGCCCCGTGACCTACCGGTGAAGGCCACTGAGGTCGCCCCGCCGATGGCGAGCCCGAGGAGGATGGCGGGAATGGCGGGCAGGAGGGTCTGGAGTGTGAGCGCGCGACGCAGCGTGGTCGCGGGTACCCCGGCCGCGACGGCGGCGGCGTCGGTGCGGCGCCGGCGGACTACGGCATCGGACAGGGCCACCACGAGTCCGAGGGCGCACAGGCCGATACCGACCGCGGTGGCCAACCAGACGAGGTTGTAGGCCTGCGAGTAGTAGTCATCCGCAGTCCACTGTTCTTCGCCGATGACGAACCGGGCCTGTCGGTTCAACCAGGTGGATGCCGTTGCGACGACTGCGGCCAGCCCAAGGAGCAGGGCCGGGCGGGTGGTGGTCCTTGGCTCGTCGGCGATGCGGCGCAGGGCGAGCAGCAGGTCAGGTCGGGCGGTCCTTGGTGCGACCCGCCCGGCCACGAACCTGGCCAGGGACGGTCGTCGGTGCGAGGGGTGGTCGAGGTGTCGAACGGATCGGGCGGCCGCGGCCGCGGCGCCCGCAGTCACCGAGCCGACAGCGAGCAGCGGGGGCCACCAGCTGGCGGTCACCACGTTGGGCACGACGGCCATTGCTGCGCTGATGTCGACCGCACCGGCGGGAAGTGCGACCCCGTGGTACCCCGGTGCGGGCTGGCGGCTCATGTTGAGCACGGCGATGGTGAGCCCGAGCAGGATCATTCCGAGGGTGGCGCCAACGGCGACGGGGATGACGGTGTCGGCCACCGCAACTCGCCTCAGCTGGTCCGTTCCGGCTCCGGCGTCTCGCAGTTGGCGCATGCGGTCACGGCGCTCGATCGAGCCCAGCTTCCAGGTCTGGCCGGTGAGGTGGAGTGCCGGGAGCGCGACGAGCAGCACTGCGAATGCCACTCCACCGCGGGTTCCGTCGTCTGCGACGACTTGGATCCTGCTGATGACCGAACCCTGCTGCAGCGCGAGGAGCCCGGCCGCGGTGCACAGCAGCGCGGCCGTGATGGCCGAGGACAGTAAGGACCCCCAGTACCGCAGCCTGTCGTTCGGTGTGCGGCGTCGGGCCAACCAGAGGGCGTCGGCCCATCCCAGGGTGGCGCTCACTGGAGCACCTGCTGATCCGCTGCCGCGCCGATGGAGGGGTCGGTGTCGTCGACCCGTCCGTCCCACAGGTGTACCTCGCGGTCGGCGAAGGCCGCGACCCGGGCGTCATGGGTGACCAGGACCACGGCGGCGCCGGCATTGCGCGCCGCACTGACCAGCTCGCCGGCCACGAGGTCGGAAGCCACCGAGTCCAGCGCCCCCGTGGGTTCGTCGGCGAGCACCACGCGAGGTGTGGCGACCAGTGCACGTGCGAGGGCGACCCGTTGGCGCTGCCCGCCGCTCATCCGGCTGGCCGTCGTACGCGCTACCGACTCGACGCCGAGCCGTTCCAACCACTGTGAGGCCGTCTTCAGCGCTTCGGCGCGCGGCCGTCCGGACAGCAGCAGTGGGAGCGCGACGTTCTCCTCACCGGTGAGCTCGGGCACCAGCGTGCCGTACTGGAACACGATCCCGACCGACTGGCGTCGAAGGGCCGCACGGTTCCGCTCACCCACCGCGCGAAGGTCGACACCGCCCAGGAGCACTGACCCCTCGCGAGGAACGATGACGCCGGCCAGGCACAGGAGCAGGGTCGACTTGCCCGACCCCGATGGCCCGGTGATCGCGACCACCTCGCCCTCGTGGACGTCGAGGTCCACCCCGAGCAGGGCCGGGGTCTCGTCGTAGTCGTGAATGACGCCACGGCAGCTCAGCACTGGTTCGGTCATGCGATCTCTCCCTCGAGGTCGTGGATCCGGCGGCGGGCCGAGTCGATCCAGCGCAGGTCGGCGTCCAGGTGCGCCAAGGCGTGGTCGGCCGCGAGGACCTCCTGGAGCGTGGTCCCGGGCATGTGCTTGGCCGCGGTCAGCTCACGCATCCGATCCACGCGGGCCGAGCGCTCACGCACCAAGTGCTCCACGGTGCGCTGAACACCCTCGGCGAGCAGCAGCAGGGTCACCTTCGTCGCGACCGGGTTCGCCGCACGCACAGGCAACGGCTCCACTCTGGCCAGCCACGTGGCGAGTTCCTCGCGGCCAGCCGGCGTGATCCGGTATGCCGTGCGGTCCGGCCCATCGACCCGCTCGCGAGCCGCCTCCTCCACCAAACCACGATCACGCAGTCGGCCCAGGGCGGCATAGACCTGACCGAACGCGAGCTCCTTCGCGGCAGGAAACAGGGAATCGTGCTGCCGTTTGAGGTCGTAGCCGTGCTGCTGCCCCCTCGACAGCAACCCCAGCAGCACATGCCCAGTGGTCATACTTATAACTATTCACCATACGAATACCTTCGCGCAACCTCAACGAGGACATCGCCTTCGGTGGCACGAACGGGCCAGGGTTCGAACCAACGTCCGTGTTCGTGGACGGCCTCACCTCGCACGGTGTTGACTGCGGCCATGACCGAGGGACGTACTGCAACGCGTGAGCTCAGCGCAAGGGGCTGGCTTGTCTGGACCGCTGGAGGAGTTGCAGCGCTCGTGGTTGGTGTCATGACCGCCACCGGATGGATCATGGCCGGCGGTGCACTCGTGGCCGCAGTCGCCGGGTTCGGACTCTCATGGCGGCTGTTGGCCAACCGCTGACAGGGACCATCGCTCGCCCGAAGTACGGCGAGCGTGGGGCCACCCACGCTTTCTTTGACCCGCTCGAGTCGCGGCATGTTCCAGCGCCGTGATTGACCCTCGCCGACGACCCGAGGACTGCCTGTCGGAGTGGGCGGGTGGAGGATGATGACCTAGTCATGATGGAGGTGCAGCATGCGCCACGTTCTGTGTCTGGTCGGCCACCACCGCTGGGAGCGCCACATCAACCCGGGGACGAGCGGCCCCGGGGGCGGGTTCGACCAGTGCTCCCGGTGCGGCCGGGAGAAGAAGTCCTACGAAGAGAGGGGCAATCCCTCCTTCGGAGGATCCCTGCCCGGCGGACCCCCGCTCTGATAGGTATGGCGCCGTCCGCGCCCGTGGGGTCGGCAAAAGTCCTACGCCGCCCGCTATTCGGCAGGATCGACCGCCCCATCCGCGGCAAATGAGGGCGTTTTACCCGGCGGTGGGCGCGTTATCCGGCAGATGTCGGCGTGGGCTCTGGGATCGCGTTAAGGGGGCGGAGGCTGGGCTCGACGACGCGGCCACCTTCACAGATTGTGAGGACTGCAGTTCGCTGCGGGTCGCCGATGCCGGAGATGGCGGCGAACGTTGCCCGCCAGTCGTCTCCGGCTGCCGCGGTGATTGGCTCGCTCAGAGACGGAGTCTGCCCTTCCGGTGCACCAGCCCCGGGTGCGGCTCCGATGCCGCAGACCCGCTGCCCGTTGGGGAGAAGGGCCACCGCGGTCGTCTTAACGGGCAGTGCCTTCCCGAACTTGTCGAGACCGCCGCCGTTGGCCTCAACGACCCAGAAGGCGTCCAGCGGTCGGCCCGCGACATCAGCCATCGACACACTGCTTGCCGATCCGCGAGCCACCGCGACACTCAGGCCCTGGCAGGCGTCGTTGTAGACCCGAACCCGCAGGGTCCGCGTGGCGGTAGCTGGTCCACTGTCCAGCCACAGTCCCGTCGGGCTTGGCGCCTGACCGGCGGACGCGCAGTCCACCGGTGGCGAGACCGCCGGGACCGCAGGCGGCGCGGGATCCGCGCGAAGTGCGGCGGCCACAGGCGCAACCAGTGCGGCGGCCGCCAGTACCGTTGCGGTGCCATAGAGGCGGCGGCGGAGGCGACGACGCCGGCCACGGGTCAAGACCGTTTCGGCGTCGACGTGCATCGGCGGTGCTGAGACGTTCTCGAGGAGATCGGTGAAGTCAGCGGGCATGGGAGTTCTCCTCTGGTGTGTGCAGTTCGCGTAGCTTGGCCAGACCGCGTGAGGCCGTGGATTTGACGGTGCCGGTGCTGACGTTGAGGGTGTCGGCGGTCTCGGCTTCGGAGATCCCGACGTAGTACCGAAGGACGACGACCTGTCGTTCCCGAAGTGGTAGTTGGCGCAGGAGCCGCACCACGTAGTCGCCCTCCTCGGGGCCGACGTCCGTGGCCGACCGCTCGGGGGGGCTGGCCATCGACACCTCGCGAGCAGAGCGGCGTTGCTGGTCGATGTGCAGGTTGAGCAGAATCTTGCGGGTGTAGGCCAACGGTGAGGTCTCACGTAGATGTCCCCATCGCAGGTACACCCGCTCGAGCGCGGCTTGGACGAGCTCTTCGGCCTGAACCGGGTCCCCGCAGATGAACCACGCGGTCTTCAGCAGCCGTGGCGAAGCGCCGTGGACGAAGTCCACGAACTCCTGGTCCCGATCGCTGCCCACGAACGCCTCCCCTATGGTCGCCGGCCGTCGGCGAGTACACACCCTTAACTGTGCAGGCCCTCAAAAGGTTGAGTGGCGGAGCAAAGAACTTTGCGCACAGAGCTAGTTAGCGCTCATCGGCATGTCCGGTAAGGACCGTGCCCCGCGCAGCTGCGGAGACGTCGACGTCGAGCTGCGCAGGCTGACCTCGTGATGGCCGTCTCAGAATCCCCCGCTGAAGCAGTCTCATTATCGACCGCCCAG
>Ga0208197_1001310_pt1 | contig 25426 bp, 19 predicted proteins | sample AD_JPNNA4_MetaG_FD_184444 | JGI IMG/M metagenome (GOLD analysis project Ga0208197, IMG submission 184444) | Active sludge microbial communities of municipal wastewater-treating anaerobic digesters from Japan - AD_JPNNA4_MetaG (SPAdes) (version 2) | ecosystem: Engineered > Bioreactor > Anaerobic...
CATCGAGCGCACCATGGCGCGTCCGACGTTGGATGTGAACGGCATTTTGGGGGGCTACACGCAACCGGGCGCCAAGACCGTCTTGCCGGCCAAAGCCTTTGCCAAAATCTCCATGCGCCTGGTCCCCGATCAGGAGCCTGGGGAGATCAGCCGTCTGATTGCGGAGTATTTCCGGGCGCTGGCTCCCGCCACGGTGACCGTGGAGGTCCGCAACTTGCACGGCGGCGAAGGGGCGATAGTGCGCCGTGATAGTCCGGAGATGGCGGCGGCATTCCGCGCCTACAAGGCGGCTTTCGGGCGCGAGCCGATTCTGGTGCGCGAGGGAGGCTCGATCCCGGTCGTGGCCGCCTTCCAGAAAATGCTGGGGATTGACACCATTCTCATGGGCTTTGGGCTGCCGGATGACAACCTCCACGCGCCCAATGAGAAGCTCGCGGTGAGCAACTTCCACCGGGGCGTTCAGACCTCGCTCCATTTCCTGACCAATCTCGCGGAACTCTGAGTTTCGAGCCGCCATTGCCAGGGGCCCAGCGTCATAGCGGCGCTGGGCCCCTGGTGTTGTTCTACGGGGAAGATTTAGCGGCGGGCGTGAGCCCTGGCAATCCCGCATTTTCCCCGTGTCATGACCAATCTGGGTTGCTGTGCGGTGAATTTTTGCCGGGTTACGCTGCCGGGAAGCCGCCTTATGCCAACCCCAGGCCTTTCAAGCGCTGCCGCTCGGTGAGGGGATGGCCTTCGGCGTCAACGGCGAGCACGGCCCCGTTGATGGTGCGCGAGCGGATCTCGCCGCGCGCGAAGCGATTGCGTTGTAGCTGCGGCGCGTCGAGCAGACCTGCCTGCACGGCACGCGCCAGCGTTGCCGGGTCGCTGAGCGGATCTTCAGCCGCGTCAGCTCCCAGACGCCGGATGGCCTCGAGCAGGACGTGTGCCTCTTCGACGAGTTCCCCGGCCCGCGCCTGGACGCCGGGGTCGGCGGTCATGTCGGGTTGCCCGTACAGGGCAGTCCCGATGACTTGCTGCGCCATGACGGAGGACTCGATGACTTCGGCGGCGGTGGCGGCGTGATCGGCCTCGGTGTACCCAACGATGTGCACGATCGCGGGCCGCAGCGCCATCTGCAGGTAGATGGATTCGGCGAGGTGGGCGCGGGCGCGGGCCATGTCCACCGGATAACTGAGCAAGCCGGTGCGGGTCTGCCGCCAGATACGAAAGTCAGCGTCGGCAAAGGCCTCGGCGACGCGGATTTGGGCGAGCGCTTTGGCCAGATCCATGCGGTTAGAGAGCGTGTTGGGGCTTTCGAACATGTACGTGGTGATGTAATCGCGCACGCCGGCCTTTTTGGCGTTGTAAGCGTAAAGGTACGAGGCGGCGACGCTGATCACGTCGGGCGCGTCGCGCATGCCCCAATGGTAGGGCTCGTTGCCTTCGACGGGAATGTCGCGCGCCCCATGCCAGGCCATCAGCGCGAGGTGATCACGGATCGAGTCTTCCAGGCTCAGGGGCCCGCGTCCGTCCATGGCATTGAAGAAGAAGAGCGAGGTGGCGCACCAGGCGTTGTCGAGGGTACGGACGAGCATGTCGGCGTAGCGGAGCAGGTCAGCCGTCCCCGAATAGGAACGCAACAGGGGATAGTTGCCGCGCTGCGCCGCTTCACGCAGGCGGAGGAGGTCCTTCTCGCTGCGGAAGGGCACCCCGCCGGCCCCTTTGCTTTTGGGATTCTGGAGATCGGGACGAAAGAAGTGCTCTTGCGCATCCTGGTCGGCGCCGAGCGAGATCACATCCAGCGCGCCGGCCTCGGCGATGTGGGCGATGCCCTCCACGGTTGGTTCGATGGTGAAAGCAGGAATGCCGAAGTGATGCCGCAGGAGGGGATAGGGCGCCTTCCATTGAATGCGTGCGATGGTGCTTTGCGGCGGGATGATGTTCTGATCGTGCTGCGCGGGCTCGCCGCGCAGGAAGCGGATGAGGGCATCGGGGGCCTCGCTGCCGTCGAAGATGGCCTCGAAGCCGCCCAGCTCGCGGGCCACGGCGGCGACGGGCGGCGTTCCCCCGAAGACGAAGCGACGGTCGCTCAGGCCGGCGGCCCGAATGACGCCCCAGAACTCCTGGAGTAACAGGCGGGCATTTTCCGGCGTGAGCCGATAGCTCACGCCAATCACATCGGGATCGAAGTTGTGGATAGCATCCACGAAGCTTTCAATGTCGGTCGCCGGGCCGGTGAAGAGGGTCTCGTGTCCCTGCTGCTCAGCGATGCTCAAAAAGCGGGAGACGCCGGCCACATGGACGCAATCTCCCAACGCGCCAGCTAAAATGCGCATGATGGACCTCCTGCGAAAATGGCCCCGAATGAACACGAATTTCACGAATCAGATCAGAAATTCCTGGTCCCCGGGGCTGCTACGTCCTCCAACACCGTGCTTCAGCGCGGTGGGCTCGTGTCGTACCGGTGAGCCGCCGCCGTCGCTGCTCACGACTCACATTTTCATCCTTGGATAGTGTGCGCCAGCACAGGGCGTCTCCTGCGAAAATGGCCCCGAATGAACACGAATTTCACGAATCAGATCAGAAATTCCTGGTCCCCGGGGCTGCTACGTCCTCAAACACCGCGCTTCAGCGCGGTGGGCTCGTGTCGAACCGGTGAGCCGTCGCCGTCGCTGCTCACGGGTTATGGCTCACAGGGTAACTGTTCAGCCACTGACTGAAAAACGGAAGATTCCCTGGCGACCCTTGAAGATTGAGTATCAACTTTTGCCCCTATCCCCTGGCCCCTTCCCCCCGCGCTGCGCGGGGGGAAGGGGAAACTTTTTTTTGTGGGTTTTTGCAGGCGGGCGTAGCCCGCCTGCAAAGCCCCTCTTTTTTTTCTCCCCCTCCCCGACGGCGTCTGCGCCGTCGGGGAGGGGGCAGGGGGTGGGGCAAAAGCTCCAGCTCACCAAGGTTCATCCATTGCCGGCTAGCCACCTGGCGCCAGGCTGAACAATGACCACACATTTTCATTTTTGGATAGTGTGCGCCAGCACCTGGCGTCTCCCTCGAACATACTCACTGCACGTGGAAACGTGGGCTCGTCCCCCGCTACCTCTCCCCCGTGTCCACGTAGTGATGCAATTCCCCTACCGAAAGCCCCCTGATGCCGAGTTTCTCCATGGTGCGGCCCTTGTGCCAGTAGTCGGTTCCCTGGATGGTATTGGCGAGATGCACCATGGTGCTGATTGTGGGAGTGTCCACGCCGTATTGCCGTCCCATGAGCGCGATGGGCACCAGACTACAGGGGACGTCCTCGAAGATGTACCGATGGCTCATGCGATTGGGCGCCTTGATGCCGCTATAGCCGGGGTTGGCGTGCATCGCCTCGAAGAGATTGGCGCCCTCGGCGGCATAAGCGCGATAGAGCCATTCCTGAGCCGTCTGCGCGCGGATGCCGACTGCAGAAGCGACGGTCACGCGCTCGCGGTCGAGCACCTCCAGCACCCGCGCCGTCGCCGGAGTGACGCCATCCATGTAGAACTCGAAGTCGCCCAACGTGGCCTCAATCCAGCCGGTGTTGAGCAGCATCAAGGAGGGATGGAAGATCGCGCCCATGTTGTTGAGGCTGGTGTAGAGCACATTCTTGGCCGCGAAGAACTGCGGATAGGCCTGGCGGATGAGTTCCAGAGCTTCGGGGGTGCGCGTGGTGGGGAAGGCCGCCGCCGGCAGCGAGTACTTGGTGCGGAAAATGCGTGCCTCGGCCGGGCCCATGCTGCGGGAGGCGAAAATGAACGTCTCCGCTTCGCAGACGATGGGACGGGTGGTGCAGCTGCCGTGGCGTAGCCCCTCGGCGAATTCGAGGGCGCCGCCGGTGCGCCCCGGGTTGAGCAACACCACCTGATCGTCCTTGACATGAGGGGCGGCTTTGACCGCGACTTCCCAATGCGCTGAAGCGGGGAGAACGACCATCACCAGTTGGGCGTCGGCCAGCGCTTCCCCCATGTCTGAGGTCACGTGACGGAGGGCGCCGAAAACCTCATGCCCGTCCTCGGTCATTAACTCGATGCCGCCGCGGGTGGCGATGACTTCGATGTTGGCGAAGGTGCGGTTGTAGAGGGTGACGGGGAAACCTCGCGAGGCCAGCTCCGCGGCCATGGCCTTGCCGCCGTGTCCGGCGCCGATGACGGTGATACGCAATGCTTCGGGGTTCATGATCTCTGCTCCTTTCTTTCCGACTGAAAACTTCTTCGAGAATCAGCGAATCGGCGAGTCAGCGAATCAACAAATAGAATACGTTCGCACCTTCGCACCTTCGCACGCCATTCTCATGCTTGCAGGATGTGCGCCAGCCTGTGGTATTTCCGTGGAAGTCCTTGTCTTCAGGCGAGTGATCTCAGAATACACGAAAACCCTCAAGCGGCAAGTGGACAGCCCCGTGCCTTGTGGTAGAATAAATTTTACCGATGCAGGTCATGGCTGGATTTGAGTTTTGGTCACCGCAGGATTGCGATGATACCTGGCGCAAGCATGGTAGCACAGAGTCGCGTGTCGCTGGCATGGCTCCGGTCTCCTTCCCTTTGGAACCCCGAGGGTCCATTCCCCGTACCTTCGCCCCGGTTATCTTGCGCTTCCCTTGCCCTGTGCTAGAATGCCTTCGTGCTTTTCTTCCTTTGGAGGAAGATGATTGTTTTGGAGGTAGGATCCATGACTGATGAAGTCACAACGCAAGAAGCAGTTCAGTCCACGGAAGCTGGCTCAACGCCCGAGGCGCCTGCCTCGAGTGTCGTGAGCCTGAGCGAGATGGGAAGCCATCGGCAGGGCAGCGCTTTTCTGGATCGCCTGACGGGCCTGTTCGCGAATCGCGGTTGGCTCGCTGGTGTCATCATTGGGGCGTTGCTGCTGGCATTCCTGTTTCTGCCCCCGGTATCCCTGGGAGCACGGCTCGGCGGCGACAACGGCTATACTGCGATCAACGCTGAAATGCCCGCCGTCAGCCATCCCGACGGGCTGACCGTGAGCGTAGACCCGGCGGCAGCCGGAAATTTGCGGGTGAAGTTGGGCTCGGTGCCGCGCGCCGATTTTATGGGCGCGGCCATTCCAGAGGAATTGCTCCCCGCGCGCGAGGCGTTGCCCTCGAATCTCACCCCCAAAAGCCCCCTCTACACCCTCGCGGCCAAAGGTGAGGCGACGGGACCCGTCATCCTCAATGTGGTGATCCCCAATGAGGCTGAACCCTGGGAGACGTTGGATCTCTACGCCTGGGACGGCGCCGCCTGGCGCTGGGTGCCCGGACGTCTCGATCGGCAGCAGGAAACGCTGACGGCGTCGCTGGAGGCCTTGCCCCCCTCGGTGATGGTGATGCAGACCGCTGCGACGCAGCAGAGCCTGGTCACGGAGTCTTCCGATCTCTTGCCGCCGGGCTTCGCCGTGTTGGTGAACCAGGTGGACCTCGTGGGCATGAAGATCGGGACGCTGGGGGGCCTCAACGGCGATCCGGGGACGCTGCCGCCGGGCAGCGCCAGCCCTCAGCCGGTGCTGGCGCCGACGGTGCGCAACTGGATTCCGGGCCGCGATCCCAACCGCGAGCTGGTGACCGACATGCTGGCTGTGGAGACGGACCGCGCGGCGCACATCGCCAACCTGACCGCGCTGGTGAAGAACGGTGCCTATCAGGGGCTGGTGCTGGATTATCGCAGCCTGCGGAGTGAGGATCGCGCGGCGTATGCGGCCTTCGTTGCCGAGCTGGCGCGCTCCCTGCATGAGGCGGGCGCGTGGCTGGCAGTGACGGTAGAGGAGCCGCAGAAGCTGGAGAACGGCTGGGACACCGGCGGTTATGACTGGCTGGCGCTCGGTGCGGCAGCGGATCAGGTGCGGGTCGTGATGCCCTTGAATCCGCAGGCTTATGCGCCGGGCGGCCTCGCGGAGCAGCTCATCGTCTGGGGGACGACGCAGATCAGCCGCTACAAGTTCTATCCCATCTACACCACGCTCAGCACGGATGGGGAAAAGACCCTGACCATGGCCGAGGTGTTGTCATCGGTAGGCACGGTGAGCGTGACCCGAGCGCTGACGGAAAGTGTGTTGCCGGGGACGGCGCTCACCTTCCAGCTGCAGCCCGGCGCGGCGATGGAAAATGACGCTCTGACGGGCGCCTCGCGCCTGCGGCCAGGTGGTGATACCTCCGTCTGGCTGGGCACACCGCAATGGTTGCGCTCCCGGCTGGACCTGGTGGCCCGCTATCATCTCGGCGGCGTGGTGCTGCGCGATCTGCTGGACGAGGGCAATTTCCCGGGGATGGATCGCGCGGTGACGGAATATCGGAATCAGACCGCGCCGGTGGTATACGCCGGGCCTGAGGTCGTGTGGTCGGTCATCGGGCCAAAGGGGCAACAGACGCAGTCGCAGACGACGCTCTCCAATCCCAGCTTCGTGTGGACGGCGCCGGAAATCACCGGCACCTATCGCATCACGGCGAGCGTGGCCGGCCTGGCGCGCGGTGGCAAGGAGATCAAAGTGGCCGCTCTCGTGCAGGCGCCGCCTGCGGGAGAGGAGGCTGGCATCACCGTGACCGGCGCGACGCCGCCAGCGCTGACGTCAACGCCGCCGGAGACGTCCACTCTAACCCCTGAAGCCGGCTTGCGTGCCAGTTTCGTGGCCGATGTCACAATTCCCGACAACACCAAACTGGAGAAGAACCAGGAATTTACCAAGACCTGGCGGGTGAAGAACAGCGGCAGCCAACCGTGGCCGGCGGACACGGTGTTGGCTTTTACCGGCGAGGGGACGCAGGTCGCCACGGTGACAGAAGTGGCCGTGGGCAAAGTCGTGGAGCCCGGCCAAGAGGTGGAGATCAGCGTGCCGATGAAGGCGCCGGCGGAAGACGGCACGTACCGCAGCGTGTGGGCCCTCAAGAGCGGCAACACGGCGATTCCCGGCGGCAGCTTCTATGTGCTCTTCAAGATTGGGGAAGCGGCTCCGGCCCCGGCTCCGGTGGCGCCAGTGGCGCCGGTGGCCGGCGGACCCTTCGAGCTGGGGGGGCACATCATGCAGGGCTTTGCCTACGCGGATTACATGCGTAGTGCGGGCATGACCTGGGTCAAGGAGCAGGTCCGCTATCCCAATGATCCCAGCGGTGTCATTGCGGCGGCGCACGCGAATGGCTTCAAGATTCAGCTCAGTGCGCTCGGCGAGTCGGGCATGGTCACGCAGGGCGGTTTTGAAGATGCCATCGCGCAATGGGTGGCGGGAATGGCGGCCGCCGGCGCTGACGCCATCGAAATCTGGAACGAGCCCAATCTCGACCGCGAGTGGGCTTACAGCGCCATGACGCCCCAGAATTACACCAACCTGCTTTGTCGCGCGTATGCGGCGATCAAGGGGGCCAATCCGGGGACCAAAGTCATCAGCGCGGCGCCGGCTCCTACGGGAGCGTTTGGCGGCGGCGGTTGCATTGATCTCGGTGGGGGGCAAAAGCAGTGCGGCATTGATGACATCCCCTGGCTGCAGGGCCTGGCGAATGCGGGGGCGGCGAATTGCATGGACTACATCGGCGCGCACCACAATTCCGGGGCGACCGCGCCTTCGGCGACGAGCGGCCATCCCGCCGATCCGGCGAGCACGCATCACTCGTGGTTCTTCCTGCCGCAGACCCGCGCGTATTACAGCATCTTCGGTGGTTCGCGCAAGCTCTTCTACACCGAGCTGGGGTACGTCTCGCCGGAAGGCTATGGCGCGATTCCGGGGCCGTTTGCCTGGGCGGCCGGCACCACGGTGGCGCAGCAGGCGCAGTGGTTGGGTGAGGTGGTCACCCTGAGTCGCCAAACGGGCATGGTGGCGAATGTCATCGTCTGGAACGTCGGTGCGACGTGCTATGGCATGTGCGGCGGCGTGCCCGACCCGCAAGCCGGCTACAACATCATCCGCCCGGATGGCTCTTGTCCGGCGTGCGCGACCCTCGCGGCGGCGATGCAGTAGGCTGATTTCTCGTCTCAAGACGCCCGTTCGCATGTGTGGACGGGCGTCTTGTCTATCACGTGACGTGCCCACGTGCACGCGCCTAACAGGGAGAGTCTGCGATGTTCGAACCGAAGTCCATGCGCCGTTTGCTGCGCGTGCTCCTCGCGCTGACGGCCGTGGCGTTGGGAGTGCTGCTGGTGGCCGCGGCGCAGCTGGTGCGCCTGCCTGTGGCGGTGCCTGCCGGGCTGCCCTCTCCGACGCAGCTCACGGGGCGGCGCTGGGACGTGCGAGCGCGCGCTACGCCGGTTGCGACGCCGACCGCGCCCCCTCCCGCCGCTCCGACGCGCGTCGCGACGCCGACGGCAGCGGCGTTGTACCCTGGCCTGCGCGCTGCTTGGGTAGCCGATCTCACCGTGGAAGATGACAGCGTGTTCTCGTGGGGGGAGTCCTTCACCAAGACGTGGCGGCTGGCCAATGTGGGCGCGGAGACGTGGCCTACCGACACGGTGTTGAGTTTCGTGCGCGGCGACGAGGCCCTGGCGAGTGCCGCCGACGCTGTGGTAGGAGCTGTGCCGCCCGGCGCGACGGTGGACGTTTCCCTCCGGCTGATCGCGCCGAAAAAGAACGGGCGCTATGTGAGCAGCTGGGCGCTGACTACTGACGGCGCACGCATCCCAGGCAGCAACGTGTGGGCGGTAATTCAGACCATTGAGCCGGCCTCGCTGGCGGAGCTGGCGCCCATCCGTGGGGCGTTTGAGCTGGGCGGACACGTCTCGCAGGGGCTCACCCATGTCGCGCAGCTGCGGCAAGCGGGCATGGTGTGGGTCAAAGTGCAGGCGCGTTACGGCGAGAACGTGGACCTGCGCCCCTTCATCGCCGCGGCGCATGAGCAGGGGTTCAAAGTGGCCGTCAGCGCGGTGGGATCGGCTGCGATGGTGACGGAGGCCGGCTTCTCGCGCCGCGTGAGCGAGTGGATGGCGGGAATCGCCGCCGCCGGCGCCGACGCCATCGAGGTGTGGAACGAGCCTAATCTGCCGCGCGAGTGGCGTCAGGGCTACATCAGCCCCCGCGCCTACACCAATCTGCTCTGTACGGCGTATTCGGCGATCAAGCGGGCGAATCGGGGGACGCTGGTCATCAGCGCTGCCCCTGCGCCGACGGGGTACTTCAACGGGTGCACGGCCAACGGCTGCGACGATGCGCCGTGGCTGGAGGGCCTGGTCGTTACCGGCGCGGCGCGGTGCTTCGATTACCTCGGCGCGCATCACAACGCGGGGGCGACTTCCCCTGCGGCGCGGACAGGACATCCCGCTGATCCCGAAGGCAAGCATCATTCGTGGTACTTCCTGCCGCAGACGGAGCTGTATTACGCGCAATTCGCCGGCAAGCGGCAGCTCTTCTACACGGAGCTGGGCTATCTCTCGGCGGAGGGTTACGGCTGGATTCCCGAGGGCTTTAGCTGGGCGGGCAACATTTCGACGGCGATGCAGGCTGCGTGGCTGGCGGAGGCTGTGGCGCTGAGCCGCGAGGGGGGCATGGTGCGGGCGCTCATCATCTGGAACGTGGACGCGACCTGCTACGGCGATTGCGGCAGCGCTGAGGACCCGCAGGGCGGGTATGCGATCATCCGTCCTGGCGGCGCCTGTCCCGCGTGCGAGACGTTGGAAGCGCTGCGTGAGCCGTAGGGAGACTCTGGGGCACGGTGTGTCTCCGATCGAGAAACATCTCCCGCAGTTTGACATCCACCTCCATTGGGGTATCCTTTCCTCGGCGCTGACGCGCTGAGAGTGCAATTTCAGGAGCGGCATGTTCTACGACGAAGTTGAGATTTATGTAAAGGCCGGCGACGGCGGCAATGGCGCGGTGGCTTTCCGCCGCGAGAAATATGTCCCCTATGGCGGGCCTTCCGGCGGCGACGGCGGCAAGGGCGGCGACGTGGTGTTGGTGGTCAATCCCCACCTCAACACGCTGTACGCCTTCAGCCATCAGCGGGAGTTCATCGCCGAGAACGGTGAACATGGCCGCAACAAGGACCAGTTCGGCGCCGGCGGAGCGACCCTCGTCATCCAGGTGCCGCCGGGCACGGTCGTGAGCGATGCGGAGACGGGTGAGCTGCTGGCGGATTTGACCTCCACTGGTCAGGAATTCACCGTCGCTCGGGGCGGGAAAGGCGGACGCGGCAACAAGCGTTTTGCGACCTCGACCAATCAGGCACCGGAAATTGCCGAAAATGGCGCGCCGGGGGAAGCGCGCCGCCTGAAGCTGGAGCTCAAACTGCTCGCCGACGTGGGATTGGTGGGCAAGCCCAACGCCGGGAAATCCACGCTCCTCGCGGTGACGACGGCGGCGAAACCCAAGATCGCGCCCTATCCCTTCACGACGCTGGAGCCGCAGCTGGGCGTGGTGGCTTTTAGCCCCTCGGATACCTTTGTGATGACGGATTTGCCGGGCCTCATCGAGGACGCCAGCCAGGGCAAGGGGCTGGGGCTGGAATTCCTGCGGCATATTGAACGCACGCGGGTGTTGATCCACGTGCTCGATGCGACGGCTCCCGATCCCCTGGGGGATTTTGTGGCCATCAATGCGGAGATGGCCGCGTTTGGGCACGGTCTGGCCCAGAAGCCGCAGCTCGTGGCGCTCAACAAACTCGACATGCCCGAAGCGCGCGAGCGTTTCCCCGAGCTCCAGGCGGCGATCGAGGCTCAGGGGTACGAGGTCTTTGGCATCTCCGGCCTTACCCGCGAGGGGGTGCGGACCTTGATGGGCCGCGCTTACCAGCTGCTGCAGGAAACGCCCCTCCCGGAGCTGGCGACGGTCACCCCGTCGGTGATCACTCCCCCGCCGGTCGAGGAGACGTTCAGCATCCGGCGCGACGCCGATGGGGCCTGGATCGTCTCCGGCGCGAAGATCGAACGTGCCGTGCAGCGCACCAATCTCAACTACTTCGATAGCCTGCTGCGCCTGCACGCCTATCTGGAACATCAGGGCGTGATCAAGGCGCTGCGGGAGGCCGGCGTTCAGGAGGGCGATTACGTCCGCATCGGCGAGTACGAGCTCGAATGGCGCGATGAGGAGTGAGCCCCGCGCTTCCACACCCTCTTCCTCATCACCCTTACCCCTCACCCATTACCCATTACCCACTACCCCTTTACAGGAGCCCCATGATGACCGATTCCTATCTGAGCCGCGAGATTCAGGAGCAACCGGCAGTGTTGCGGGCCGTGCTGGAGCGCGAGTCGGAGGCGGTGCACGCGCTGGCGGCGGCAATTCGTCAACGGGCGCCGCGCTATAGCGTCCTGGCGGCGCGGGGCAGTTCCGACAATGCCGCGCGTTACGGGCAATACCTTTTCGGCGCGTTCAACGGCATCACCGCGGCTCTGGCGACCCCGTCGCTTTTCACGCTTTACCGACGTCCGCCCTCCCTCGCAGAGGCGCTGGTCATCGGCGTCTCGCAATCGGGGCAATCGCCCGACATCGTCTCGGTGCTGGCTGAAGGGCAGCGCCAGGGAGCCTTGACGGTTGCCCTCACCAACGGGCTGGATTCCCCCCTGGCGCACGCGGCGGATTACACGCTGGGATTGCAGACGGGCCCTGAGCACAGCGTCGCCGCGACGAAGACCTACACGAGCTCGCTGCTGCTGCTGGCGCTGCTCAGCGCTGCCTGGGCCGGCGATGGGGAACGGCTCGCGGCGTTGGAACAGGTTCCCCTGTGGGCCGCCGCGGTGCTGGAGGATCTGCCGCGCGTGTTGCGCCTCGCCGAGCGCTACCGCTACATGGAGGCCTGCGTGACCATGGGACGGGGCTTCAACTATGCGACCGCCTTCGAGCTCGCGCTCAAGCTCAAAGAGCTCACCTACATCATGGCTGAGCCGTATTCCTCGGCGGATTTTCAGCATGGGCCGGTGGCCATCGTGGAGCAGGGATTCCCGGTGCTGGCGGTGCTGCCAGAAGGCGAGGCCGCGCCGGACATGCTGGCGTTCCTCCAGGGATTGCAGGAGCGCGCGCCGGAGCTGGTGGTGATTTCACCGCTGCAGGAAGCGCTGTCCCTGGCGCAGACGCCGTTGCCCCTGCCGGCGGGCATCCCTGAATGGCTCTCGCCGATTGTGGCCGTGTTGCCAGGGCAGATGTTGGCCCTGGGGCTGACGCTGGCGAAGGGCTACGATCCCGATCATCCGCGTGGCTTGCGAAAGGTGACGCTGACGCATTGAGGTGGGGGATGGGTAAGGGGTGAGGGGTAATGGGGTGAGGAGTCTCTTACGTTCTCACGTCATTCTGCCCCCACCACGGGGCGCTGAGCACGTCCTCACGCGGCTGCAAAACTTCCACCGAACCTTCTTCCAGCCACAGCGCGGCCGGCCTGCCGGCGAGGTTGTAGTTGGAGGCCATGCTGAGCTGGTACGCGCCTGCGACCGGCAAGGCCAGCAAATCGCCGCGCGCTACGGCGGGCAGCTCCGCGTCCTGGATCAGAAAATCCCCTGACTCGCAGAATTTCCCCACGAGGGTGACCCGTTCGACGGCGGGAGCGTCCATCCGCTCCGGCAGGACGGCGAGATAGCGCGCGCCGTACAGCGCGGGGCGGGGATTGTCCGCCATGCCGCCATCCACGGCGACCCAGCGCGTTCCATCGCTGCCGGTCTTGCACGCGCCGACGGTGTAAAGCGCCACGCCGGCCCGCGCCGCCAGCCAGCGCCCCGGCTCCAGCACCAGTCGCGGCAGGGGTCGTCCCTCGCGGGCGCATTCGGCTTGCACCGCCGCGGCGACGCTCTCGACCCACGCCGTTACCGGCACGGTTGGATCGTCCGGCGTGTAGCGGACGTGCCATCCGCCGCCGGGGCTGAATTCTGTGGGCCAGAAGTCCGCGTCCCGCGCGAGGGCGTACAGCCGCCGGATGGCTTCCACGTAGGGGGCGAGCTCCTGGATCTGCGAGCCGAGGTGCGTGTGCAGCCCCACGAGCTCCAGATGCGGGCTGGCTTGGGCGCGACGGAGCGCCTCGGCGGCCTGACCGTCGGCCAGCGGCAGCCCAAACTTGGTATGTTCGTGGCCGGTCTGGCGATAGGCGTGCGTCTCCACCGCCACCCCCGGCGTGACCCGCAGCCAGAGCCGCGCGCGGCGGCCCTGCGCCGCGGCCAGCGTTTCCAGGAAGGCCAGCTCCTCCAGGCTATCCACGACAATGGCCTGGATTCCGGCCTCCAACGCGGCGGTCAGTTCGGCGGCGGATTTGTTGTTGCCGTGCAGATGAATTTTTTCCGGTGGGAAGCCGGCCTGCAGGGCGACGCGCAGTTCGCCCAGGCTGACGACGTCCACACCGGCTCCCAGCGCGGCGATTTTGCGGGCAAAACGGGGGGCGAAATAGGCTTTCGCGGCGTAGGTGATTTCCGTGGGACCGGGGTACGCGGCGACCAGCGCCTGTCGCAGCCCGGCGAGTTGCTGTCGCACCGTCGCGCCGTCGTAGAGGTAGAGGGGCGTGCCCCACTCCCGCGCCAGGTCACCGAGAGCGTGCCCCGCGATGGCGAGCTGGCCGCCGGAACACGTCGTCGTGATAGGGAATATCTCAAGGCTCATGGGAGATACCTGGTCAGGCGGCGCTGCACGTCTTCCGCAAAACGGGAGATGGCGCCCTGCACGTAGGCGGCGATGTCGCGTGTGGGATCGGCGACGAGGGGAGTGAGGTCCATGGCGAAGACCATGCCGGTGGCGATGTCGGTGGCGTGCGAGGCGTAGTAGGTAGCGTTGGCGCGCCGTCGTCCCAGCGTGGCCAGGTCATAGCGCTTGCCGCCGCAAATCTGCGAATCGAAGACGCCTAACAGCGCGGCCTGGAGGCTCTCGCGCGCCGAGCAGTCGAAGGCGACCTTTTCCTCGTCCAACAGCCAATCCAGCGCGCGCCAGACCTCGCAGCCATAAACGGCGGCGGGACGCGCTTCGGGGGGCAGCTGGCGCAGCGCGGCGAGCGTCTTCAGGGCGACAGCGACGTGCGTGTCGTGTTTATCCGCCAGGTTGTGCGTGTAGACGACCTGCGGGCGTGTGGCGAGCAGGATTTGCTCCAGGTCGGTGATGACAGTGTCATTGTGCGGATTCTTCACCGCTGCGCTGGGATAATCCAGCAAGACTTGGGCGGCGTAATCGCCCAGGACCGCCGCCGCGCGCTGCTCCTGTCGGCGTACGCGCTGCATTTCCTCGTCGGTGTAGGCGGCGTAGAGGTCATCGCGGGGCGAGCCGCTGCCGTTGGTGACGACTACGCCGGTGAACCAGCGGTCCGGCTGCCGGTAGCACTGCAGGATGCCGTCAATGGCCATGATTTCGATGTCATCCTCGTGCGCGGCGATTGCCAGATGGGTGGTGCGTGCGAGGGCTTGCGGCGCGGGGGTCCCCTCGGGTACAAAAATCTCTGCGAAATTATTGTGAAATTCCATTGCTGACTGCTCCTGTGCCATGGGTGAAAGTTTGGCGAGTTTGCCCCGTCCCGGAATGAAGAGCGGGGCTGATTTGTTAAGTCTGTGGCAGGGGGTCCGGCAAACAACGCGCGGCAGCGCGCTTGCCTGCATCAGACGGGGGATGGAATTCTCAACCTGTGGGCTTACTCCGAATCACGTTGTAAACGTCGGCGCATTGCCTGCGCGCTGAGCTCGGCGACGTCTTCATCCTGCCATAAGTCCCGCTGCCATTTAGTGTAATCAAAAGGCTCTCGCAGCAGGAGCGCGATGAAGCGCTCGGCATTTAGCTCACCAAGGGCTCGAATTAACGTCTCCAGCCCCTTCGCTCTCAATTCTGTATCTGTCATCATCGTTCACCTTCTATAATTTCAATGAATTGCAAAGGGTTGACCACCTTTGTTGCCTTCAGGTTACGTGTTTTTTTGATGATCAAATCGTCGGTCGTAATGAAGTAATCAGCCCCTGCCTCGATAGCACAGGCGATGTGAAGGGCATCTTTGCTTTTGAGTCCTAGTTTGCGTAAGGAGTGGGCTGCGTCCAATATTTCTTGTGTCTCTTCTACATCTACCTCTGCCAGTTTCTGCCATTCAGCAATGGCCTCCCGTCGCTCCACAAAAGGGTTGTAGGCGTTTTCAAAATCGAGAATGTATGACCAGATCAACATGATGCGTTGTTGCTTGATTTGATCTTGGATGTGAAACTTGGCTTCTGTTTCAAGTCTGATCCTGATATGACCCTGGGGATCAAAAGGACGGTTGAATACGCAGTTATCCAAATATACTTTCAGCATTGCATTGAAAACTCCTGGCTTTTATGTTGCTAACATCATTGGTGAGAAAGATAGTTTGGAAGGTGCTGTTAATTCTAGTATAGCACAGTTTGTTCGGCCGGACCTGGCCAGCGGTGATGTATTTGAATGTGCTCTCTCATTGGTGATAGAGTACGAGCCAAGAACTTTAGTGTTTGCCTGTTGTCGGACTCTCGCATGACTCCTGACACTCTTGTCTTGACCCTGCCGGTAAGCTCGCTGCGGCGATGGCCTGCCCCACGCGGCGGGTTTTCTCATCAGGCAGATGCAAGTGGAGCTGCTCCGCCAGTTCTGGGAATTCGCTCTGGAGGACGGTGTGTGCTTCCCGCACAATGATCTCGCCGCCGCTGCCGGAAGTGCAGCGCCCCAGGATCAGCACGTGCCGACAATCGCTGTAAAAATCGGCATAATGGGCCAGCGAGTATCCCAGGTAGACGCCGAGGCTCTCCCAGATCTGGCGCGCGCCGGCGTGACCGGCCTCCAGGTGCTCCTGCGCGATCTGGAGCTTTTCGGCGAGCGGAGCATCGTCCGGCAGCGCTATCCCGGCGCGGGGCGCGAGCCGAAAGACTGCCTGTTGCGAGAAATACGAGGCGCCGCAGCCCCGGTCGCCCGACCACTCCTCCACCGGCGCGTCAGGATTGTAATCCACCGGCGCGAAGGCCAGCTCGTTGAGCCAACCGGTGATGTTGCCCCCGGCGTTGACGTAGCCGGCTGCCTCACTGGAGCCAAGCGCGATCCCCAGGACGCCGTTGGCCTCCAGCGACATGGAGCCGGCCAGCGCGGTCACGTCGCCGTCGTTGGCGACCTCGATGGGCACGCTCAACTCGGCGCCGATCCGCAGGAAGAGGCTGCGGATTTCCCCATAGCGCTCCGGCGGGACGCCCCGGAAAAGCGAGGCGACCATGGGCCGGTTGTTGATGATGACGCCCGCAGAACTGCCGCCGATGGCGTCCACGCGGGGGAGATGAGCGGCGGCGGCGTGAATCGCCGCGCGCAGTTCGCGGTAGTGGTACTCTGGGTCGGCGTGATCGCGCGGGGCCCAGATCACCTCCTCGCTGTAGACCGGCTCGCCCTCTATCACGGCCGAGGCTTTGCGATCTGAGGCGCCCAGGTCGAAGCCGATGCGACAGCCCTCCAGGTGGCGACCCAGGGGCCGGTCCAGCAGTCGCGCGGGCGGCACCGCCTCCGGCGCGCAGGAGACGACGGTAAACGGCCGCTCGTAGATGTCGGTCATGAACTGATCATCAAAGGCGCGGGCGCCGGTCGGGGTGTAGACCTGCTGTAAGGCCTCGGCAATGGCGCGCGGACCGCCGACGTAGAGTCGCCAGCCCCCCACCTGCCACAGCAGGAATTTGACCAGTCGCTCCACGTAAGGGAGATTCGCCGCCGCGCGGGGGTGATCCGGTGCGAAAACCGGCGTCGTGTAGCGGACTAGCGTCCCATCGGCGGCCTCCAGCCCCAGCACGAGCGGGATGCCGCCTGCCGCCGCGACCTCGGCCCGGAAGGCGTGGTTGGCGAGCACCGGCGGGCGGAACTCCGGGTCCAACGGGGGAAGAACCCGGGGGGTGACCAGGGTGAAGTGTGACATCAGCTACATCCTTTCCAGAAAGCGGGAATTGCCGCCGCTGTAAAATAGTAGAGACATCAGTATGATAGCCAGCTCCTATCGCGCAGGGGAACCACGGCTGTAGCCCGCGCCAGCCGGATCGCTCCCCAGGCCGGTTCCGCCACCGACGTGAACGGCTCCAGCCGTAACCCCCATTCTACCGCAGCTGCGCGGAAAGCGGTAACGACGGCTGGCCCTTTGACCAGGACGCTGCCGGCCACGGCGCAGGGGACTGCACCGCTGAAGGCCAGTTGCCGGGCGACCGTCTGCACCATCAGCGCCAGCTCACGCCCGGCCTCTTGGATGATGGCGTGCGCGACGGCGTCATGCGCGGCGGCAGCCTCTACCAGCGCCGCCAGCGCGGCGATCTCGCTCCGCCCGAGCTCCGGTCGGTAGACATGACGGATCAAATCCTGTGGCTGTGACAGTCCCCACTGGGCCAGCACCGCAGCGGTGAGGGCGGTCTGCGGCCCGCGTCCATCGGCGGCGCGGGCGATGGCGCGCAGCGCCGCCAGGCCGATCGCGTAGCCGCTGCCCTCGTCCCCCAGGAGATACCCCCAGCCCCCGGCACGGGCGTTGTGTCCGGCAGCGTCCTCGCCGTAGGCCAGCGAGCCGGTGCCGCTGATCAGAGCGAGGCCCCATCCTGCCGGCGTTCCCGCCGCCAGCACCAGCTGCGCATCGGTGACGACGGCGACCGTCGCGCCGGGGAAGCGCTCCGTGGCCCAGGTCTGCATCACGGCGCGATCTTCGGGACGACCCATGCCGGCCAGTCCCAGGCAGAGCGCTGCGATGGAGATGGCTGCGGACGGGAGCTGCGTCGCTTCCAACGCGGCGACGATGGCAGTCTCCAGCGCCGCTGTCGCTGCCTCCAACCCGACGGCGTGATAATTGGAGGGTCCGGCAAGGCCGCGTCCCAGCACGTGACCCTGAAGGTCCGCCGCCAGGGCCAGGGTCTTGCTCCCGCCGCCGTCTACGCCGAGGAGCACGGGGAACGGGGAAGGGCCCGGTGATGGGCTCACGGCGCGGCCTTTTCCTGCATGAGCGCACGCCGCACGCTGCCGCGGGCTTCCTGCAAGCGGGCGCGGGCCTCGTCGGGGGACACGTCGGTGAGGCCGACGACGATGGCGGTTTTGACCTCACCATTGCAGCGATCCAGGAGCGTCCAGGTCGCTTCAGCGCTGAGCTCCTGGCCCATCGAGGCGCAGGCCTCGCGGACGATGCGCCAGGCGCGTTCGCGGAGTTTGGCGTTGGTGGGTTGCACATCCACCATGAGATTGCTGAAGGTCTTGCCCAGCCGGATCATCACGCCGGTGGAGAGCATGTTGAGCACCATTTTCTGGGCCGTGCCGGCTTTCAGGCGGGTGGAGCCGCTGATGACCTCCGGGCCGACGATGGGGGTGATGGCCACCCTCACCAGCGCTTCGAGCTCAGCGGCGTGAGTGCAGGCCAGGCCGATGGTCAGCGCCCCGCGGCGGCGCGCCTCGGCGAGGCCGCCGAGGACGTAGGGCGTGCGGCCGCTCGCGGCGATGCCGACGACGCTATCTTGCGGGCCGACGTTCAGGGCGCTGATGTCTTGAGCGCCGGCGGCGGCGTCATCTTCGGCACCTTCCACGGCGGTGGTGATGGCTCGCGTCCCGCCCGCGATGAGGGCGACGACGAGTTCCGGCGGGGTGCCGAAGGTGGGAGGGCATTCCGACGCATCGAGGACTCCCAGCCGTCCCGATGTCCCCGCGCCGATGTAGATCAACCGTCCGCCCGCCTGCATGCGCTCCGCGATGGCGTCAATCGCGGCGGCGACGTGCGGCAATTCCTCCGCGACAGCCTCCGGAATGTGCCGATCCTCGGTGTTGATCATGCGCACCATTTCCAGCGTGGGGACAAGGTCAATATTCACGGTCGCCGGGTTGCGCGCTTCGGTGAGGGTGGGGGAGTCTGGCTGTTGATTGTTCATGCACGTTCCTTAGCGTTGCGAGTTGTGAGTTGTGAGTTGTGAGTTGCGAGTTACGAGTTGCGAGTTGCGAGTTACGAGTTGCGAGTTACGAGTTGTGAGTTGCGAGTTACGAGTTACGAGTTGCTTTTGACGTCGCTTCCACTTCCTACTTCCTTACTTTCTACTCCCTACTTTCTACTCCCTACTTTCTACTTTCTACTTTCTACTCCCTACTTCGGGGTGATGTTTCCCAAGACGACAGCGCGGCGCGCGCCGGTGGCGGCAGGCAGGTTGCCGGGACGCCCGTGCCAGGTCTCATAGGCGAGGATGGCGAAGGCGATGGCTTCCTTGGCGGCAGCCGGCAGCCCCATTTCGTCGGAGCGGAGGAGCTTCGCCGGCAGGAGCTGTTCCTGGAGCAGGGCGAGGAGGGTGGGATTGGAGGCGCCGCCGCCGCTCACGATGACCTCGTCGGGAAAATGCGGCAGGAAGTCACGGTAGGCGCGGGCGATGCTCGTGGCCGTGAGGGCGGTCACGGTGGCGACGATGTCGGCGGGGCGTATTCCCTGTTGCCGCGCTTGCGCCCACAGCTGGGCGCTGAATGGAGCGCCGAAGCGCTCGCGGCCGGTGGTCTTGGGGGGCGGCGTCTGAAAGTAGGGATCGGCGAGCAGCTCGGCAAGCAGGGCGGCATGCACGTGCCCGGAAGCGGCGAGCACGCCGTCGTGGTCGTAAGTCCACATCCCATCTGTGGCGCGCCGGGCGGCATCGTCTATGAGCATGTTCCCGGGGCCGGTGTCGAAGGCGCAGGGGAGCAAGGGAGCAAGGGGGCGGGGGAGGAGGGGAGGTGCTAAGTTTTGGGTTTGCTCGCTGTTTTCCGACGGCTGAACGTTCAGCGGCGGGAGGTAGGTGACGTTGGCGATGCCGCCAAGGTTCTGTACGGCGCGATGGCGGGTGGGATGGCTCAGCAGCAAGACGTCCACGTAGGCGACGAGGGGCGCGCCTTGCCCGCCGGCGGCCATGTCGCGGGTGCGGAAGTTGCTGACGACCGGCAGCCCCGTTATCTCGGCGATGATGGCGGGTTCGCCCAGCTGCAGCGTCGAGGCCTCTGGGCCGGTGGGGATGTGCCACACGGTCTGCCCATGGCTGCCGATGAGATCGGCCTGCTGCGGCGTCAGTTCAGCAGCGGCGAGCGCTTCCAGGGCCGCCGCGCCGAAGGCCCGTCCCAATGCAAAATTGAGCCGGCAGAGGTGCTCGACGGTGGCCGTTTCCGGGCGAAAGCCGGCAAAAATGGCCTCGCGCAGCGTCGGCGGATGCGGCGTTTGGACGTGGGCGAGCAGTTCCCAGGTTAATGCGGGTGGCGCGCCCTCGAGGTGGACGACCGCGGCGTCAATGCCGTCGGCGGACGTGCCGGACATCAAACCGATGACGATCATGGAACCGAACTCCTTCGAAAATGGCCCCGAATGGGCATGAATTTCACGAATCAGAGCGGTTGGCTCGTGTCAGGCTGGGATTCCATCCTCAGCCGAACTCACATTTTCATTCCCGGCGGTGCGCCGGAGGGACATGTCAACTTCCTGGACGATGAGACGATGCAGCGCCACGCGCAACGGCCCGATGCCGCGCCCCTCGCGGCCGTGATAGATTCCTTCGAAAATGGCCCCGAATTTCACGAATCAGATCAGAAATTCCTTACCCCGGGGCTGCTACGTCCTCAAACAACGTGCTGCAGCGCGGTTGGCTCGTGTCAGGCTGGGATTCCATCCTCAGCCGAACTCACATTTTCATTCCCGACGGTGCGCCGGAGGGACATGTCAACTTCCTGGACGATGAGACGATGCAGCGCCACGCGCAACGGCCCGATGCCACGCCCCTCGCGGCCGTGATAGACTTCATTGGTGAGGAAGGCGACGACAAGGTCGCGTTCTGGATCCACCCACAGGCAGGTGCCGGTGAAGCCGGTATGCCCGAAGGTGCGCGGGCTGAAGGGGTTGCTGCTGGCCTCTGGATCGGCGCTCCACAGGGCAAAGCCCAGCCCGCGACGCAGGCCCTCGAATTCCGCCTGGACGCGGGTCATTTCGGAAACAGTCTCCGCGCGCAGGATCGGCGTCCCGTGGTCGAGAAAACATTGTCCAAAAGCGGCGATGTCCGCCGCGGTGGAGAAGATCCCGGCATGTCCGGCGATTCCGCCCAGCCGCCAGGCGTTCTCGTCGTGAACTTCGCCGACGATGCGGCGCCCACGCCAGGCGCAGAGCTCGGTGGGAGCGATGTTGGCAGGCAGCTGTTGGCAGGGATCAACCGGCAGCGGCAGATAGCCGGTGTGGGTGAGGCCCAACGGCGCGATCGCGCGCTCGCCGACGGCGACGTCGAGGCGCTGCCCGGCGAGGCGCTCGAGGCTCATCCCCAGGAGGATCAGCCCGATGTCGCTGTAGACGATGCGCGTTCCTGGCGGATATGCGAAAAAGGTTTCGAGGGCCATGCGCCGCGCGGCTGCGGCGTCCGCTTGCTGCCAGAGGGGACGCCAGGCGGGCAATCCCGAGGTGTGGGTGAGCAGGCGCCGAAAGGTGACCGCGCCCGCGTCTGCTGTGAGGGAACCGCGCTGCACTTCGACGAGGGCGCCGGGCTTGAGGGGATCCTCGTAGGGCTGGATGGGACGCGGCCCGTCGAACTCGGGCAGCACCGTGCGGACAGGTTGATCCAGCGCCACGCGACCTGTTTCCACCAGGGTCATGAATGCCGCGACGGTGAAGAGTTTGCTCACCGAGGCCATGTCGAACCGCGTGTCTGGCTGTGTCGGCCGCCGGCGCGTTTCGGGATCGAGCCAGCCATAGGCGGCCTCAAGTTGCACGTCGCCATGTTGCCGCACGACGAGCTGCGCGGCCGGCGTCACCGTTTCCACAGCGCGGGTCAGTAGCGAGTGAATGGCGTTGAAATCCATGGTTATCCTTTGCGAAAAGGCGAAAAGGCGAGAAAGCGAAAAGGCGGGTGCGCTTTCTATCACTCCTTGACGCTTTTTACCAGCACGCGGTACTGCCGGTAGGGCGTGAAGCCGAACTTGCCGTAGAAAGCCACCAGATCGGTCCAGTCAATCACGCAGCCGCGCACCCCCAGGCGTTTGAGGTGCCGGGCCGCGCCATCCACGACGACCGCGCCGTAGCCTTTGCCGCGTGCCTCTCGCGCCACGCCGAGCGGGCCGAACTGTCCCCACGGATGCGGCAGGCGGTGCGGATAGAAGCGCTCGATGGGGCGGAGGGAATCCTCCAGGGTGATCTGGCAGAATCCGGCGGGCTGTTCGGCCTCTGCGGGCCACAGGAGCAGCCAATCCGTCGCGCGTCCGCCTTCACGGAAGAACTCCTGGCATTCGAAGTGCCAGCGGCCGGGGAATTCGCGACTCAGGAAATCAAGCAGGGCCTGTTGTTCTGCCGCGCTCTCCACGGGGCGGAGGGACGGGGCGCCGGCCGGCAGAGGCGGATCGGGGTAAGCTAGCAGGTCGCGGGCCACGTCCCATTCGCTGCCCTCTTCGTGGTAGCCTCGCCGGGCGAAAAATTCCTGAGGGAGGGGGCCGAGTTCCACGGGCAGCCCCGGGACGAAGGGGCGCAGGCTGCCGCCGATCCGGACTTGCGTGCAGCCATGGTCGCGCAGCCAGGCTTCGGCCCAGCTGAGCAGGGCGCTGCCGAGGCCCTGGCGTTGGACTTCCGGCGCGACGGCGATGGCATCCACCCACCCGACGGTGAGGGTGGGATCCGCGATGACGGCGCTCGCCAGGATAAAGCCAGCGGGCTGCCCGTCGCGGAGCGCCAGTCGCCCCGCCTGGGTCACGCCGGTGGTCGGTCGGGTGTTGAAGGCGACGAACGCCGGCGAGATTGCCAGGTCCGGGCCGCACGCGGCGGTCCAGAGCGCCGCCGCAGCAGCGTGATGGTCGTGATGAGTAAGGTCAAATTCCATTGGAGTCATTTTAACCTCAATTCTGCTTCCTGCGTTGAGAAAAACTATGCTACAATAAGGCCAGGAGGAACGATGAGTATTCAAATCACTGATCCCCGTCTGGTCCGGCGTATCCAATATCTGGCCCGGCGTGAGCAACGTGAGCCGCAAGAAATCATCGCGGATGCTGTGGCCTTCTATGAAGCGCGGCCAGGGCCGAAGTCGTTCTTGCTGGCAATTGCTGACCTGGGCGCTTCAAACCAGGGCGATATTGCCGAGCGCGATGAGGAAATCCTGGCAGCAGAAGTCCAGCCATTGTCGGGTTGGGGGCCTGACTCCGATGCCGGTTCTGCTTGACACCAGCTTCCTCTTCGCGCTGAGCGACACTAGCGACCGGCACCACCAGCAGGTTTTGGCAGTAGCCCAGACGATCGCAGAACCTCTATTGCTGGCTGTCCCGGTATTGCCAGAGATTTGCTATTTACTGGCTTCTCGACCGGGTCACGGCGCCATGCGCCGTTTTCTGGCCGAACTAAGCGTCAGCGATGTCATGTGGGAGACATTGGAAAAGAACGATCTGGTTCGCATCAACGAACTGCTGAGCCAATATGCAGATGCCTCTTTGGATTTCACGGATGCGGCGTTGGTGGCTATTGCCGAACGGCGCAACGTGAAACGTATCCTCACGTTAGACCGCCGCGATTTTACCCTCGTCAGGGCTCGTCACTGCTCCCATTTTGAGATTTTGCCGTAAGTTCTAAAGTTTGTACGACTGCCGGCGCTTCTGCCAGCGACAGGATCAGCGCTGCCGGGCGGACGGTCTGTTCGGCGGTGTAGGGATAGCGCGCGACCCGCTCAAAGGGATCCATCGCGTGCAGCTCTGCCGGCAGGACCGCCGGTTTCCACACTGTCTTGAAACCGAAGCTGTGCGCGGGCAACACGTCGTCCGCGTAGTAATCCCCCACCATGACGGTCAACGCGGCGCGCGCCGACCAGTCGCCGTAGAAGGCGCGATCGCGTTTGAGTGCCTGTTGCGTATCCGGCGTGAGAATGGCGGTGAAGTAAGGCGTCAGGCCGAGCGCGTCCAGGATCGGCTGCTGATATTTGCGCAGCCCCTTCGTCGCGACTATCAGCCCACGCTCCGGCGCGGCGAGGGCTTGCAGGGCCTCGAGCGCGCCGGGATGGAGCGCGGCGTAAGGGGGGCGGGCGTGTTCGCGGATCAGCGCCTCGACGCTGGTCGTGACCGGCACGCCGAGCTGCCGGCCGATCGCCTGGAAGATGTCGTCCCAATCCATGGCCAGGGCCGGCGGACAGGTGGGATCGGCCTGCCGACGGAAGTTTTCTTCCACCAACAGGCGCTGTAACGCCTGGGATTCCAACCCGGAGGCCGCCAGTTCGCTTGAAATGGCCGGCAGCACCACCGCTCGGAAGGGGCCGTCAACGAGCGTTCCGTCCAGATCAAAGAAGATGACGGTCTGAAATGGGTGCGGTGACCTGTGAGACGTCATGCGTCATCCGTTCCTGGTCACGGGAGCTCAACGGGCAGCTGCCCTCGCGGTTCGGCCTCGCCGCGGAGGACGGCCAGGAGCGCTTCCAGCAGGGGCGGGTTCAGGCCGTAGGTCGCCAGGAGGGTGGGGCCCTCTGGCATTTCCGCCAGGTCGTAGGGCGTGCGGAGGGCGACAACGATGACGGGTGACGCCGTTTTCGTGAAGGCTTCCACCAATTCCCGTTGTCTGGGATAGCGGGCCGCGTCGGCGAGGGCGAGGATGACCGGCCGGCCGTCGCGCGCCATGCTGAGGGCGCTCTGACGTTGCTCCCGCGTCGGTTGCTCGTCCACGACGATGAAGGGGACGTTCAGCGCGTGGCCCAAGCCGTTGGCGGCAGGCGTCTCCACGACGAGCAGTTTGGCGCCGGAAGCGAGGGGTAACGCTGGCGGCGTCCCGGCGCGGACCAGGGTGATGGCCTGGGACGCGACGGCGCGGGAGAGCGCTTTGGCCTCCGCGGTGCCGCAGGCGGCGTCAGCCACGGTCGCGTCCACTAGAGGGGGGGTGAGCAGTCCGAACCGCGCCTTGGCCTGGAGCACGCGGCGCACGGCCTCATTCAGGCGTGCCTCGGAGATCCGTCCATCCAGGACGCGGGCGCGGAGCTCCTCAAAGGCAGCGCGATGCAGCGCGTGATCGCGGCTGAAGAGCAACAGGTCGGCGCCGGCCTCGAGCGCGGTCGCCGCTGCGAGGGGCACCGGATAGCCGCTCTGCGCCAGCGCGCCCATTTCCAGGGAGTCGGTGACGAGCAGGCCGCCGTAGCCCAGCTCGTCGCGCAGCAGGCCGGTGAGCACTTTGGAAGAGAGGGTGGCGGGTAGCCCCGGCGTGGCGTCAATCGCCGGGAAGGTGATGTGCGCGGACATGATGCCGGCCACATCCGCCGCCATCGCCGCTTTGAAGGGCACGAATTCCACCGCCTCCAGCCGGGCGCGGTCGTGGGGAACGAGCGGCAGTTCGATGTGCGAATCCACGCCGGTATCGCCGTGGCCGGGGAAATGCTTGCCGAAAGCGAGCACGCCTTCGGCCTGCAGCCCCTCCAGGAAGGCCACGCCGTAGGCGGCGACGCGCGCCGGATCGGAGCCGAAGGAGCGGATGCCGATGATCGGATTGGCGGGGTTGTTGTTGACGTCCAGATCGGGCGCGAAATCGGTGTTGATGCCGACGGCGCGCATCTCGGCCGCGAGCGCTTGCGCGACGCGACGGGCGTTCTCCACGTCGCCGGTCGCCGCGATCGCCATCGCGCCAGGAAATTCGGTGAAGCCCCTGGTC
>Ga0208197_1001314_pt1 | contig 25359 bp, 13 predicted proteins | sample AD_JPNNA4_MetaG_FD_184444 | JGI IMG/M metagenome (GOLD analysis project Ga0208197, IMG submission 184444) | Active sludge microbial communities of municipal wastewater-treating anaerobic digesters from Japan - AD_JPNNA4_MetaG (SPAdes) (version 2) | ecosystem: Engineered > Bioreactor > Anaerobic...
GCATACCAGCTATTATATAATCGGTTGGTTGACATTGATTCCTCCTCTGTAAAGTGGTTGGCTAACTCAACTTTACTCGGATTTCAGTGTCAATCAACCCTCTTTACTAAAAGTGTCCGGTGGCTAGTAACCTTCTTTCAGGTAGCTCTTGCTCGGAGTCGCGACATAGCCTATCGGGTAGGAGAGGAAAATACCCTCGGAAGTTTGGGCAACGTTTATGTGGATCTTGATGACTATGAAAAAGCTCAAGAGTACTATACAGAGGCATTGAGAATTAGCCGAGAAATCGGTTACAGGACAGGTCAAGAATACAGTGTGCTGGGATTGGCGAGGATAAAACTGGCGACTGGCAGCCTTACAGAAGCGCAACAACTATGTGAAGAGGCCCTTTCATCGTATGCAGAAGAAGTCGATTATCACATCGCATTGATTTTAGGAATCGGACATCTATACCAAAGAAGCGCAAAAGCGCCCGAAATCATCCAGGATGCCATTTTGCGTTGCCAGAGACTACTGACTCAATATCGGGAATGGTATGCTCCTCAATATGTCCTTGCCACCGCTCTCGTTGGTCAAGTTGTGTGTGATCCTCGCTGGTCCGATCCCAATCAACGCACTGATCTGCTCGATCCCGCTTTGGCAGAATACCGTCGTGCTCTTGATATCACCTCGGCTCCCGGTGTTGTCCGCGATGCGCTTCACGACCTGAAACTGATCCGTGCTGCCGACATCGACGGCCTGGAACCGGCATTTGCCTTGTTAGAACAAGCCATAGCTGATTGGCAACCCTTACCGGATGACGCTTTGCCATCGCTCACGAGCTTACAGGAGGATACCCTATGACGACACCCAGTTTGACCCAGCATCTCAGCCCGTTACGCCAGGTACTGGCAACGCAGTTGACTGCCGATGACTTGGACACGCTCTGCTTTGACTTGGGCCTGGATTACGATGCTTTGCCGGCTCAAGAGCAAGGCCATAAGGCGCGCGAGTTACTCAAGCGTATCGTCCAGGAAGATCGTGTCTATGAATTGGTGAATGCCGGCAAGTCCATTCGCCCTGATGTGACGTGGGATGCAGCCATCGCCGCCTGGTCGCAGGCGCAGCTAGAAGCGGATATGACCTGGTGGCGTGCCAAGCGTGACTGGGACGATGCTGATCGCCGCGAGCGGCGCGAACGACAGCGTGTGGTCAATGTCCGCCCTCTGGATGTCACACACACTTTCAAGGATCGCGTGCGTGAAGCTCTGGCATTGCGTGAGCACCTGACTGATGGCACGGTGCGTTTAGTCAGTGTGGTAGGGCGTGGGGGAATGGGAAAGACGGCATTGGTCAGCCACGTGCTCGCCGATCTGGAAGAGATGATCGCACCCGTTGCCGAAGCAGTGCCTGGTGAACGACCGGCTGGGATTCCCCCGGCGCTTTACAGTCGCTTACGCGCGGCTTTGCAGACGTGCGGGGCATTCGACAGTGACGCGGCGTTGCGTGCGATCTTTGTGGATGCGCGGTTGTCGCCCTGGCAAAGCCAAATCCCTGAAGCAGATAGCGTCTTTGCCCGTATTCAGCGAACGATTGCTTTCCTGTTTGCGCACACGGCTGATGCTTCTGGTTATCCAGAAAATGCGCTGGTGTTGTTACTGCATGTCCTGAGCGAACAAACGGAATACGGTGATGCCAACCAGCGCCGTTTATTAGAACTGGCGGAGGAACTGGCTGTATTGACCAAGACGCCGACCGAACCGCTATCTGGGGCACAGGGCGGGACAGCCGTACAACCTGTGGACGGGATACTCTATCTGAGCGCACGGAGTACCGGACTGAGCCTGGAACGCATTTATACGGATGTGGGGCGGATGTTGGGTGATCCAGTGGCCAGCCGTCTGGCTGCACGTTGGGCCGACCGCGACACGCCATTGACTGCCAAGGTGGAGTACCTGCTGGAAACGTTGCAAGAAGGTGTATATGTCATCTTGCTCGATAACCTGGAAGATGTGTTGGGTGACGATAATGCCATTCAGGAAGAAGGACTACGGCTCTTCGTAGAACGCTGTATGCTACAACCGGGTGGGGCGCGACTGATCACGACCTCGCGGGAGCAAATGGCTGTGACACCGGCGGCCGTGCGAAGCACACGGTACATTCCCCTACGGGAGGGATTACCGGAAGATGATGCCGTGGCCTTGTTACGTGACTTCGACGGTGACGGTCGCTTGGGATTGCGTGACGCGCCGGAAACCGATTTGCGCCGGGCGGTACAGCTTACGCAAGGTATCCCGCGCGCACTGGAGATCCTGGCCGGTATCCTGGATCGGGACCCAACGTTGACGCTAACCGAGTTATTGGCTGATGAAACTGTCTTTGGCGAACAAGTGATGGAAGGCTTGATTGCTGCTGGATATGAACGCCTGGGAGAAGAAGAACGCCGCGTGATGGAAGCGTTGGCTGTCTTCAATCGACCTGTAGATGCTACGGCTATTGCGTTCCTGCTGCAACCCTGGTTTCCTGCGTTGGATGTGCGTGCCAGCCTGCGACGGCTGGTCAACAGCTACTTCGTGACTTTCAACCGGGCGACGGGGGAGTATAGTTTGCACCCGATGGATCGTGAGTATGTGTATCGAAGAATTCCAGAGGAAGCGTGAAAGATAAGCAGGCTTTCAACAGTGGGCCGATGTCGTACACACGCCAGGCTCTAGAATTGCGTGCGGCGGATTACTATGCCAGTATACGTAAGCCGGAGTATGAGTGGAAATCTATCGAGGATTTGATCCCGCAACTTACACAGTTCAGACATCAGGTGTGTGCGGTAGATTACGAAGGCGCTAGTCAAACTCTCCGGGCAATCGATTATGATTACCTCTACCTTTGGGGATATTACGCACGATTGATCGACTTACATAGCCAATTGTTGGGGAACCTGCAAAATCCTCGTCTGGTGATGGATAACCTCGTTGGTCTGGGACGCGTTTGTCGCGCTACCGGCAAATTTACTCAGGCAGTTACATACTACGAAAAGGCTTTGGATGTTGGCGGCACAATCGATGACTCATATAGAAAAAGTGTGCTGTTTGGCCACTTGGGTAGCGTGTATCGTGCTTTGGGCAAGATCAAACAGGCTATTGAGTTCTACGAGCAGGCTTTGGCACTGGCCCTGGAGGTCGCGGATCGCCGTTTACAATGTGATCAACTTGGACACCTGGGGATGTGTTACCGAAGTCTCGGCGCAATGCACCCAGGTATCCAATATCATCAACAGGCTCTCGTCATTGCGCGGGAGATCGGCAATCGTGCTCTGGAAGGTGCCAACCTGAGTAGCCTTGGCAGCGCTACGCGCGCTATCGGTAAAATCGAGGAATCTTTGATTTACTACCGACAGGCTTTAGATATTGCGCGACAAACCCACGACCGGCGTGTTGAGGGATTTGCCTTTTCCAGTATGGGCGGTGCGTATCGAGCCTTGGGCGACATCAACTATGCTATTGAATGTTACAGGCAGGCGCTTGAAATAGCGCGTGAAACCGGTTATCGCCAAGGAGAGGCGATAGACCTGGGCGACATAGCCAGTGTTTACTACACGTTAGGCAAATATGACCAGGCGCTAGAGTTGTATGAGCAAGCTCTCAAGATCAGTAGTGAGATAGGGGACTCCCGGCAAGTTGGATATCATCTCGTTGGCCTTGGCAAAACCTGGTTGGCAATGGGACCCTATTCCAGAGCCATCGACTGTTTTAGGCAATCGCTCGACGTGGGCTTACCGGATTCAGCTTACCGTGCGGCATTGGGATTGGCTGTGACCTATCTGACACTTGGAAGACCTGAAGCTGCAGCCGCGTTTGGGGACGCGATAGTCCGTAGTAGAGTGCTATTGGATAAAACCCAGGATAATTACCGGGCGTTATATGCACTTGCTACTGCCAAGGTAGGCGTTGCCATCTGTGACCCACTTTGGAACAATGTCCGTAGACGCGCCGATCTTCTAGCCTCTGCATTGGGTGAGTATCGGCTGGCTTTGGAAATCACCGCTGTGCCCGGTGTTGTGCGTGACGCTCTCCGCGAACTTGAACTGATCCGCGCTACCGGCGTTGAGGGATTAGAACCAGTATTTGAACTTCTGGAAGGAGTGCTGGATGAGCATTCCTAATCCTTACGTCTGCCGTAATCTTGAACTGCGCGCCGCAGAATACTACGCCAGCATCCGCAAGCCAGAACAGGAGTGGCAATCCATAACGGATCTGGCCCCACAATTGGCAGAGTTTGAGCATTGGGTTCGGGCTGGAGAACACGAACACGCTTGCCAGGTTTTGTATTCCATCGATTCTGACTACCTATTCAGGTGGGGATACTATAACCGACTTGTCTTGATGCATGAGAAACTGCTCAATCAATTAGCAAATTCCTATTGGCAGGCAACAAATCTAGGTTACTTGGGAAATGCCCATCTTGGTTTGGGGCATAGTGTCCAAGCCATTGATCTCTACGAAAAAGCTTTGAGGATCGCTAGAGAAGCCACTGACCGGCAAAATGAGGCTAAGTGGCTTGGCCGCTTGGGCCTGGTCCATCGAGACATAGGAAAGGCCCGTGTGGCTGTGGAATTCATCAAAGCGGCTCTTGACATAGACCGTGAGGTCGCCGGGGATGCCGGCGAGGGAGAAGGATGGCACTTGGGCTATCTGGGCTCCGCTTTCCGTGACCTGGGGCAAACAGAGGATGCTCGCAGGTGTTACCAGGAGAGTCTTGAAATTGCCCAAAAGATTGGCAAACGTGGGATGGAAGGGAGTCGCCTCAGTGATTTGGGGAATATCTATCGAGATCTTGGTATGATTCGGCAAGCGGTGACACATTATGAGAAAGCGCTAGAAATCGCACGTGAACTTCACAACCGGCGTGACGAAGCTGTTTGTATGGGTCGTCTGGGCACTACTTATCAAATGTTGGGGCAGATTGAGCAAGCCGAGGCTGCATATCAGAAGGCTTTGGACATCGTTCGTGATATTGGCCATCAGCGCCGAGAAGGGCGTTACCTTGGCAGCCTGGGGCTTATCTCTCGTGTTAAGGGACAAGTTGAGCAGGCTATCAGCTATCACGAAGAAGCCCTGGCTTTGGCAAAAAAGACGGGGGATCATTGGGGAGAGGGAACTCGCCTCGAGAATTTGGGGGACATTTACCGTGATCTGGGGCATACAGAACAAGCACGCGAACTCTACGAACAAGCTTTGACTATCTTTCGCGAGGTCGGCGATCCCCGTCGAGAAAGCATCCAGCTATGCGCACTGGGAAAGCTTTTGTTGATGACGGGAGAATATGCACAGGCTGAACGGTGTTTTGTCCAGGCTTTATCCTTGGCTGTCCCTACAGTGAACTACATGGCAGCACTTGGTTTAGGACTCGTGTACCTGGTCAGTCATAACAACTCTGTGTCAGTCATCTTTGAAAAGGCGGTGAGTTATTGCCGGGAGTTGCTGGATAAGACGCGGGACCTCTATCAGCCACAGTATGCCTTGGCACTGACCCTTCTTGGTCAAGCTATTTGTGATCCCCGCTGGGCCGAAGCCACTCAACGCACCGACCTTCTCACCCCGGCCCTTGCCGAATATCGCCGCGCGCTGGATATCACCTCTGCTCCCGGTGTTGTGCGTGACGCCCTACGCGACCTGGAACTTATCCGCGCTGCTGGCGTTGAGGGTCTGGAACCGGTGTTCGCGCTGTTGGAGCAGGCGCTCAATGCTGACACGCCTGCTACCGAGGGTGGTTCTGATCTCAGCACAGTGTAATTGTCGTCGCCAGTGCTGCTGAATGATGAATAGCAACACTGGCGTCAAATCCCCTTATCCTCGTTTCACAATCCTCTCCAACTCCGTATCCGCCGGCGGCACAATCCCCGAAATGTCCACGAACTGCACCGGGAAGATTTCCATCTCACTTTCCTGGTTCAACGTCTTGCGCGTCCGCCGCACATAGCCGACCCCCGTGGGCATATTGAGCACGCTCAGCGTCCACTTCGAGTAATCGTCAAGGCTGGTCTTCCCCGGCAAGCGCCCGGCCTTCGACACCGCGATCTCCGCGTCCTTCACCGTGCTGACCTTCTGGATGATCGCAATGCTACTGGAAGTGACCACACCGGACGGCAACGGCTCCCAATGCTGCGCCGATGTCCACAGGTACAGGCCCAACTTGCGTCCCCGGTCGGTGATGTTGTTCCAGAGTCCTGCATCCTCTCCGATGGCCTGGGCGATCTCGGTTTGGGTCGAGGCGTCCGAGCGCATCACTACGTGGGCTTCCTCGACGAACAAAAGATGCTGCGGAATGGGCTTGCGCTGTCGCAGGTAGGCCTCATACCGTTCGTCCGCGTGCTGGTAGATGCCGGACACCATCAGGCCGATGATGAACTGCTTCAGTGGCCCGTCATCGCCGAACTTCCCCGTAATGACCGTGGCTTTGTCCGGTGCCGTCCACTCGGCGACCGTCGTGCCGCCCGGCTGCCCGAAGGCACGATAGTAGACTCCCTTGGGCAAGAACTCTTCCAGCTTGTCGATGATGCGCTTGACCACGCCCGCGGTGATTGCATCCGTGCGTTCTTTGCTCAGTAGCGCGTAACGCGCGACCAGGGCGGTGTGCAAGTCCTTCATACACAGATTCGCCGAACGCTCCGGGTACACCCTACCGTCCTCCTCGATGACGCCCATCGCGCGGTAAGCGTCCAGCACCGCGCCTTTGAGTTGGTGGAAGCCGGTCGCCCCGGCGGGATACGCCAGCAGCCAATGCTTGGCAAATGCCGCCGCCCACTTCGCCGGGTCCAGGTATGGGCTAGGGATGCGCAAGGGGTTGAATTCCAGGAGGGGTAGGGCGATGCTCGTAGAGCCTTCGACGGCATTGACCTGTCCATACAGCGAGTAGAACTGGAAATCCTGTTGGGGGATTAGCCAGCCCAACTTGCGCCATTCGCCGGTGGGGTCGAAGACCGTCACCCCGATGCGCGGCGTCCCGCCCAGTCTGTCCATGGATACCGGCCCGGTGGTCGGCGTGTGAATCGGGATACCGTGCTCGTCTTGCCGCAGCGCATTGATCACCTGCGACACAAACCACAGCGCGGAGTTGGATTTGCCGGAGCCGGAATCCCCGACGATGACGGCGTGCATCAACTCGTCAGCGCGAAAACGATGCACGTTGTTGGGATCAGGCTGTAAGTTGATGTCCAGCACCGTGCCCAACGCGATTTCCCCCTGGGTGCGGCGATGTGACAAGTCGTCCGGCCAGGCGTCCAGCGAGGCCGAAATCGTGCCGTCCGAGATGCGGATCGGGTGGACGAGCGCCGCTAACTCGTTGGATGTCAAGGTCTGCGCGTGGCGCAGCGTATCAAACGGCCCGGCGTCTTCTGGGCGTGCATCGAAGTCCAGCGTAATCGCCCGTTGCCACAGCGTCTCGTCCCCCGCGCGCGCAGCGACGGGTACGACGACGTTTTCCTCGCGCATCGCCGCAATGGACGCGGCGGCGAGCCGCTCTAGCCGGGCCTCGTCGGGGGCCAGCAATGTCACCTGCGTCAGGAACAATCCCGTGTCCAGCCCCGCGCTCAAGCGGCGTACCTGCTGGTCGAGCAACTGCGCCACCAGGTCGCGCTGCGTATCCACGATCTGCCGCGCGAAGGCCAGGCCCGCTACAAGCGAACCGCCGGACGGCCCCATTACGCCCCGTGTCGTCACCTGGGTGCGGCCCACGTTCGCCATCGTCGCCCCGACTTGCTCGGCGGCCTGAGCCTGTACATACTCGCGTCCCTCGCCGATCATCGCTTCTTGCCGCGCTTCAGCCCCGTCCACCTGTTCTTGTGAATTGCGATAACCATCGAAGGTCTCGCTGCGGAAACCGTTGACCACGCGGTCGGTCTCGCGTTGCAGCGCGCGGTCGGCGACAAGGGTATCTTGTTGCGAGAGATGCCCGCTGCGTTGCCCGGTTTCGGCATAGCTGCCGCCGAAGGTGCGGGCAAAGTGTTCGACCCCTTGATAGCCATCGCGGGTGGCCTGCTGCCAGGCCGCGTCCTGATCCACCGCACTCTCCCAGGCGCGCTGCGCTGCGCGGTCGGTGTGGCTGGCGTCCTGGTAGGCTTCGCTGTAGCCATAGCTGGTTTGAGTCGACCGTACCCCGCCCCCACTGCGCCATTCGGAGGTCTGCACCGTCTCGTTGCCCTGCCAGGTCTGGCCCAGCGTCTCTTGCTGATTGCCACTGCGCTCGTAGGCATTGTTGGCCTGTTGCAGTCCGCCGGTGAGCGCGCTTTGCTGGCTGCCGCGGTCGGTTTCCAGGCTGCCGGTGACGTCCGCCAGTTCGTGGTCGCGGGATTCGTACATATTGCCGCGTTCACCGGCTTCCATTGTCTCGCCGCCGCCGATGCCGAAGATCCGCGGGGCAAGGTTGGCTTCGATGCCCTGATCGGCGTAGGTCTGCAACTGCGCCCCGTCGCCCTGCACATTGCTTTCGGTGCTGCGCACAAAGCCCTCTCTGCTGGACTCATTGCTGACGCCGATTTCGGCCTGTTGGTAGCCACCCTGCGTGTGTTCGTTGCCCGCGCCGCTGAACGAACGCTCGGTCTGTTCGTTGTAGCCCCCTTCCCAGGTGCGGCTGCTGCCCCCGGTGTAACGTTCTCCTACACTGAAGGCTTCGACGCTCGATCGGCTGCCTGCCCCGGAACGCACGCCGGCAACCCGTTCGTCAATGCTTTCGACGCTGTGCAACTGGCCCGTCTCATCGGTGTGCTGCTGGCGGTTGCCCTGTTGGGTAGCATCGCGCGCGCCCTGGGTCTGCATTACGCCGGCCTCGCTGCCGCTGTACGAGCGCGACAAAGAATAGCTGTCAGCATAGTCGCGTTCCAGGCTGACCTGCGCTTCCTCGTGCTCGTTGATGCGTTCGCTGATGCGCTGCCTGTCGGCGTAGGCGGTGTTTTCCTGCCCCTGATGGGCCTCGTGGCTTGCGGTCTCACGGCGATAGGCGCTGACCGCATCGGACTGGCCGCGGCCAGACGATGGGCGTTCTGCTCAGTGCGCAAGCGTTGGTCGGCCCGCGTCACCTGCGTTGCGCGATGCGTCTGCTCGCTGAAGACGGCTACCGGATTCAGGAACAGCGGCAGCACTGCGCTCACGTTCGCCGACTCGCTCTGCTTCACCTTGGAAGCAAAGTAGCTCAGGGCTTGGGCCGTGTCGGTCAACATCCGGCGGATGTCCAGTGCGTGCAAGGGATGCGCCAGGGTCAGCACGGCGAACGGTTCCCCGGCCAGCGCGGCGGCGATGACTTCGAGCTGCTCTTGCGCGTCGGTGGTGACCAGTTGGTTGATGCCGTGGCTCGATCCCATTCCGGGTGCAAGGCGCGGCACGATCTGGCCAATGAGCGACGCGGTGTAGCGGCAGGCCCACAGGTGATTGTACAAGGCCGAGGCTTCATTGGCGGACAACAGCGTAAAGCGCGATTGGCGGAAGCGCCCTTGCAGTGCCGCGACCAGGCGCGCCGAGTTCAGGGCGGCGGCTTGCACGGCCTTCTCTTGAGTTTCTGCGGTTGCCACTCCGCCGTAGACCTGGACGAGGCCCAGTTCCGGCACGTTGGCGAGGCCAAAGGCGGCAGCCGTGTTGCGCGCCCCTTGCGGATCGTACAGGCTGCTTACCACATCATCGGTGAGTTCCAGGTGCGTCCGCGCGTGGCGGTAGGGCTTCCGCAAGATGCGCAATGCGTGCGGCGACCAGGCTCGCCAACCGTGGGGCAAGGCCCAGGCATAGGCGTGCAGCGATGCGCCGTCGGGGGTGAGGGTCATTGAGAAGGTGTTGTTGGTTTTTTCGTTCATATTGGTCTCCTTGTCGGTTGGTAGACGGGTTTTCCGTCCCTGTCTACTGTCTACCGTCTGCTGTCTACTATTGCCGCTTCACCTGTCGCAGTACATCGCGCGTCGTCATTCGTCCGCCGAAGAACGGCGTAAGGCGGTCCCAGAACAGGAAGCGTAGGACGTAGGCGTAGAAGCCGATGGCCGACATCACGGCAAAGCCCAGCAGCCACACCGAGATGCCGTAGAGCGTCGTCGCGCCCGGCTCTGGCGTGCCGGTGACCAGCAATGCCGCGATGCGGTAGGCAAAGAGCAGGCCGGCGTTGCCCGCGAGGAAGAAGTAGATGTAGTTCGTGGTTGCCGCGCGGTCGTCGGGCTTGTAGTAGGCCAGCGCCAGCGCCGCGCCCCACATCGGGGCCAGAACCCAGCGCAGTGCGCCGGGGGCCAGGACGAGGGCCAGGATATGTAAGGCCAGGATCAAATATGACATTGTGTGAACCTTCCTATGTATGAATGTGTTTGTTTCGACAGGATTCACAGGATAGTGCATCTCTCCATCCTGTTCATCCTGTCAATCCTGTCCAAGAAAACGAAAAAGGGGAGGACGCGGGATCACTCCCGTGTCCTCCCCTTTTGTTCTCATTGCGGTGTTATCCGGTCAGAGCGCCGCAGGCTTGGAGGTTCCTGCGGTTTGGAGCCGAAGCCCCGGACTTTTCGCGCCTGGAACGTGATGCTGTATCCAGGTGTATATCTATTATACCATATTCAAACCCCTGATTTCAAGGGGGGATCGGCATCAAAATGATGGTTCATCCATATTGACTGTCAATCTTTCCCAGCCATCCGCTGGAAGCACCAGGTGCGATGAGCGTTCCAACATATACGTTCCGCGACGCCAAGTTATAGCATTCACAGATGCCGTGAGCTGCTCAACAGCCTGTTGCACCGTCGAAGCCTTCTGCAGCGCGGTCACTTGTTCTGCTGTTATGCCGTTGAGGAGCACCGTTCCCGTTCCAATGGCTGCGACCAGCAGGCTCGCGGCCTCGGGACAGGCGTCTCGCGTTGCGTCGCGCGTAAAATCCTCCACCACGAAGTCACGTACACGGGTGCGCAAGTCAACCAACGGTTTGCGGTTGGCGGGGGTTACTTTATGAACGTGGATGCCACGCGCGCGGACGCGCGCAATCATCCCTACGCCGTCGGCTACTTGTGGATCATCCGGGTCGAACAGCGGCACACGACACTCGCGGCACGCATCCAGATTCAGCGCCGCCACGTGGCAGCCACCGTGCAGGTTGCGGATGTCAATGTCCTCGACCGGGGAGTGGACACTCAACAGCCGCACAAAGGTGTGACAATCCGTGGCGTGCAGGTCTTCAATCCGAATCCGGCGCAGCGGGCCGCATAGCTTGCCCAGGTTTTGCGCGCGGTGAGTGGCGTCATCGGCGCTCAGCGCCACGAGGTCATCGTTGGGGACGCCCGGGCCGATGCCGTGTATATTGCGGATCACCCCATCTTCACAGTAGCCACCGAGATGCACACCGTCCTGGTTGGGACGCAGGTGTGGCGCTTCCAGGCGGATATCCTCCACCGTGAAGTCCTGCACCTGGCACATACGGATGTAGTAGGACTCCGGGTCGCGCAAGGTGAGCGCGCGCAACGTCAGCCCACGCACGTTGGCGAAGTTCAGCAACACGCCGGTGTAACTCGTCGGCGCGTCCGGGCCACGGGGATTGTGGACGTTGTTCCCGTCCCAAATGCCGCCTTCGATGCGAATGTCTACGTCGCCACGCTCCGGGCGCTGATTGGTGAGCAGGAAGGTGTGCTGATCCACGCCCACGCCATCGGCCAGTACCAGGCGGGCGTGCGGATGGACACGCAGATGTGTGTGCGCCGGGACGCGCAGCGTGCGCCCGATGCGATAGATGCCGTAGGGGATCGTCACCAGGCCGCGCCTGGCATCCAATGCCGCCTGGATGGCCGAGGCGTCATCCGTGCTGTCATCGCCCCGTGCACCATAGTCGCGGACATTGACGCCGTAAGCGGGCAAGTCATAGAGCAGGTCGTTCAATTCACTGCACATCGGTAACCAGGCGCTGGAGTGCCTTGAATAGCTGTTCTGTATTCTTCAATGTGAATGAATCATTCATCACAATCGTAGCGCCTGAATTATGGACAGTAAATCCGGGTAATTTGGCCACGGCCTGTTCATATCGTCTACGGGGTTCGGGATACCGCTCAAAATAATAGGTCAGCGGATAGAAAAGCTCGATGCGTGCGGCTTGTTTTTTGTCAGCACCCCGCAAGGTACACAGCGCGAACGTGTGCTTATCTACGGTCAGGCGCAGATAAATCAACTTGGGGTTATTTGTGTAAATCTTCTGCTGGATGTTGTGCCAGCCCTGCAGCAAATGGATGAAGCTTGCCTGCGCAGCAGCAGAGCATGTGGTCAACACAGCATCGATGTTCTGTTGTGTCGCTCCACCGACCATTATCTCTAGCCCCCATTTCTCCTTCAGATCGGGAGGTGTTGGTTGCTGTGGCGGCACAGCATGCTCCAGCGCTGCATCCAATTGAGCTAGCGCCATCAGCAATGCATCTGCCATTTCGGCGGTGAAACTTTCATCCACGGGTAAATGGGCAGAACTGGCAGTCAGTTTGAAGCGTTTGGGCCGTGGAACAAGCTGTTGGAACATGGTAATGTCTTGCGCTGGCACTCCCCAGGTCTTTGCTAGAGAGTTCCAGCCAATAACTACTAGGGGGCCTTCCGCCGCATACCCTACCAACCCAGCTAACGTTTTTTGCTTATCGGTGCGACTGCGAAGTTGAATCGCACTGTCTCCCGTTTGAACGATTCCTTTTTGAGCAACCCAGCCTTCCATCAAACGATCAAAGATCGTCTGCGTATGCCCATCGCATAGACGCAAAACATTCAATATGCCCGCGGCGGTGGCTGCATTCACCTCAATGTGTGGCATTGTGATGGCAAATGCCTGCTGTAACGGCTCATCCAGGTGATCAGCCGTCACCATCACCATCCGAATCATATCCAAGACCTGTTCCAGGTCTAGTCCTTGAATCGGACGTGCGGCAGCCAGGACAATCAACCCATCCTTCAATGAAAACCGTGCCATCCCCGTCTCGTGGTGGTTGAGCAGCAATAGCGTTTCGAATAGTTCTGCTCGTAAACGCATATCATCCGGTACACGCAGAATGGGCGACCAAACCACCAGATAGTAAAGCTCCGGTTCCCACTCAATCACATTGAGCCGCCCTTGTGCCGTGCCTAGCGCGATGTGTCGCCACCCGTCTTCATCAATGGCTTCCTGTGGATCAATGCCTAAATGCCACAAGGCCTGATCGACCAAAGCTTGCGCCGCTGGATAGGATAGCACAGATTTTGGAGAGACAGGTTGGGCACTATAAGCCTTATCGAATTCTTGTGTTCTATGGTTATCGTGATTGTCTGACATGGGCTATCATTTTCACTCCTTCTTCTGTGTTTGGGTTGTTGTCTGTGTTATATGTTCACTCTTGGTTCGCTCATTTTTTAAACGGTTTTTGGAATTGTCGAAACGGTTTTCTGCGCTTCATATATGCACACAAATTTGAATTTTGCATCTAAAAACTACATATATGCATATATAATAGCTTATCTTTTGTATTGAAACTCATTTGTATGAAAGCTCGCTTTTGAGTTTGAGAAATTAGCACAAAAATGGGTGCTTCAAGCTTGTTCTGAGTTCATTTGTACATTTTTGTAGACAATCTATGCTTGTCTGTGCTATAAGTTTTGATTACGAGACTGAATTTCGGAAACTCACTGGAAAATAAGCGAACCAAGAGTGTTCATGCTTGATTTTTGCAATAGAGTATTGATAGTCGTGTTGTGAATGTAGAAGAGACGGGTCATAAATTCTCGATCACCCGCACCGCCCCACCAACATTGAGGAAGCACAGCGCCGAACGCGGGCGCACGCCAAGCAGCCGCTCTGCTGCATCCAGATAGCGCGTCACTTGTGCGCGGTAGTCCGTATTGTCGAGTAACGCAGTCAACGCGGCTTGATCGGTGACGTGATCGGTTTTGAACTCCACGAGCGTCCATTGCCCATCGGTACGGAACAATGCGTCGAGCGTGCCGCGCTCCAGTGCGCCGTCCGGCGTAGAGAGCGTGTACGGGACTTCGTGGAGACGTTGCGTCGCGCCGTTCATTGCTGCGTACAACTCGGTGGCCTGGAAGCGTGTGAGCATCCGCGCCGCGCGTTGGACGGCGTTGCGCAGTTCGGCGGCGTCGGTGATGCCGCGCCCGCGCGCTTCGGCTTCAGCCCAGTGCGCGAAGAGCGCGCCATCAGGGAAGATCCACTGTTCCAATGCGCCGTGTACCAACGTCCCCACCACCCAGGCCGGAGCCGTGGGACGGGGCTTTTCTGGAACCACGCGCCATACCCGCCGTGGCGGATCGCGGTGCGCGGCTTCGGTGTCATCATTGGTTGTGGAGGGTGGGGGGATGAGCGGATCAAGCAACGGCAAGGTCTCCGGCAAGGCAGCCTGCACAGACGGCGCGGTGGACACGCTCGGTGCAGTGATCTCCGCGTTGCCCTCATAGAGGAAGCAGCTCACCGGCTGTGTTCCGGCGGACAATGCCACGTGCTGGATTGCCTCCCCCTCAGGATCGCACGGCGGCGCGGAGTCACTGAGGTGCAGCGCCGTGTCCAGCCGTTCCAACCAGCCGCCAAGACCCAGGCCGTCCTTGCGCGCACTCACCGTCCCGCTGAGGATGAGCATATCCTGTGCCCGCGTCGCGGCAACGTACAACAACCGGTCCGATTCCGCCGCCTCTTGATCTGCTGCTGCCTGGTGCGCCAGGCGATAGGCCAGCGAGGTGGCGGCAGGGGCTTCGTCTTCGCCTGCGCTTTTCAATGGCGGCACGACACCCAGAAGTGAGTCCACCACCGCTTCACGCCCGCCGCGCGCGGCCTTCCCGGCGTCGCCGATGACGATGACCGGGAATTCCAGCCCTTTGGCCGCGTGGACGGTCATCAGTTGCACCGCACCCACGCTCAAGGTGTGCGCTTCGCCCTCGCGCGTGCCCGCGTCGCGCAGTTGCGTCACGTAGTCCAGGAACTCACTGACACTGACGATGCCGCTGGTGTGCGCGTCCGTCAGCAGTTTGGCGAGGTTGCCTGCACCCCGCGCCTGTCCTGCGCGCAATAGCGCCGCGCGGTAGTGCGTCGTGTCCAGGAAATCCTTGAGGAGTGCGGCCACCGTCACCCGGCCCGCCTGCGCGTGCAGATGTCGGATGAGGGCAACGGCTTCCACCGCACAGGGGGCTTCGTCGGCCAGAAAATCCAGCGAAGCATTGTTGAGCACCGACCACAGCGACGGAGCCTTTTGCGCTGTGCGTTCCTCGGTCAGGCGATAGAGCGCCAGGTCGGAAAGGCCACACGCCGGGGAACGCAGCAGGCCGGCCAGGGCCAGGTCGTCGGTGGGATCGGCCAGGACGGTCAGCGCGTTGAGGACGTCGCGCACTTCCGGGCGTTCGTAGAAGCCGCGCCCGGCCACGGTGAGGAAGGGGATGCCGGCGCGTTCCAGCGCGTTCTCGTAGGGGGCGAAGGACGTCGAGGCCCGGCAGAGAATGGCGATGTCGCCGTAGTCCAGGGGACGGGTTTGTGCCTGCCCGGTGTCGGGATCGCGCGTCGTCAGTTGCACGTGCCCGCTTTTCACCAATGCTGCCAACCGTGTGACCAATGCCTCCGCCGCTTTGTCCAGCGCGCCGCCGGTCTTGCTACCCACGCCCAGGTGCAGTTCGATGAAGGGCGACGTTAGTCCGGCAGGGGGCGATTCGCGGGAGTGCGTGAGTGCGGCGAACGGTTCGACGTAAGGTCGCGTCGGGTCTTCGTCCACGCCCAGCACCGGTTGCAGCAGGGCGTTCAGAGCTGTGATAAGGTCGCGGTGCGCCCGGTAGGAAGTCTTCAGGAGGTATGCTTTGCCCTGAACAGCGATCTCTCGCTGAGCGGCGCGAAACACGGTGACGTCCGCGCCACGGAAGCGGTAGATGGACTGCTTGCCGTCGCCGACGATGAAGCGCTTGCCCGCATCGCCGTTGAGCAAGGCCAGCAGATCGCGCTGGCGGGCGTTGGTGTCCTGGAATTCATCCACCAGCAGCGCGCGCACTTCGGCCTGCCAGCGCGCGCGGGCGGCGGGGTGATCGCGCAAGAGCGCCAGCGCGCCGGCTTCCAGGTCGTCGAAGTCGAGGGCGCGGCGGTCTTCCTTGAGGCGTGTGTAGGTTGCCAGCGCGTAGTCGTACAGCCGCAGCAACTCCGGGAGAATCGCCTGCGCCAGAGTCTGATCCAGCGCCAGGTCAATGCCTTTCCCCACCAACGCGGCAAGGCTGTCGTCGTAACGGTTTTGCAGTTCCTTGATGATGGCTTTGGGATTGGCGGGGGACCAGTTAGCCTGTCGCCCACCTTGTTTCATCGCTTCCCGCAACGGCGCGAGTTGTTTGGACACCGTCGCCCAATCGTCCGCTGCATGTGCCGTCGTGATGATATCCCAGAGACGCAACAACTCACGCAAGGGCGCGGCCAGATTGTCCCCGGCGGCTTCGGCGCGTGCCAGCGTTTCGTCAGCGCGCAGGGCCAGCAGATCGGCAAAGTCTGCCTGTACCGCGTCGTCTTCCACAAAGGCGCGCAGCCGGGCCACCAGATGCGGTTCCCACACGGCCCACCAATCGTCCGGGCGGGGGAGGGCGGCAATGTCCAGCCGTTGCTTGAGCAGTTGGGTCAGAAGTCGCGGCAGTTCCCATTCGCCGAAGTCGGCGAACAGGCGCGCGGCCTGCGGATCGTCGGCGGCCCAGGCCAACGCCGCCTCGACAGCCTGCGCCAGGAGCAGTGCGGCCTGGCCTTCGTCTAGCGTCTCGAAGCGTGGATCAATGGCGGCTTCGGCGGGATGGTTGCGCAGCAGTTCCCCGCACAGGCTGTGGATGGTGCCAATGCGCGCCGCGTCCAGAGCCTCGTAGAGTTGCTGCCAGCGGTCACGCTCCTTGTCGGTGAGTTGGCCTTCATCCAGGTAACGCCGCACTTCCTGCCGCACGCGGTTACGCATTTCGCGTGCGGCCTTTTTGGTGAAGGTGATAGCGACCACGGAACGCAGCGGCAGATCGTCCAACAGCAGGGACAGGTAGCGCGCCACGAGCGTGCGCGTCTTGCCCGCGCCAGCTCCGGCGGTCACGGCCACGTCCGCGCCCCGCGCCAGGATCGGCGGCGTCTGCTCAGGGCTGGGAAGCATCTGGATGAGCAAAGGATGCAAGATGCAGGACATAGGAGACTCGTTACTTGTTACTCGTTTCTCGTTACTCATTTCTTGCCTCTTGCTTCCTGTTTCTTGCCTCACCATTGTTTGGGCTGATAGTGCCAGCAGAAGGCTGCCGCCGGGCAGTAGGCGGGGCAGCCGTCGTCGGGTGAGGTGGGGACGAAGTGGCCTTGCCGCGCACCGCGCACGGCTTTCCAGGCGTGAGTGACGGCGGTGTGCATCGCGCCTGCTGGACCGAACAGCCCCGCCTCTTTGTCCGCGAACTTCGCCAGGGTAAAGCTGCTGGCTTCGGCGGCCTGGATGTGCCAGTAGAAACCGTCGGTGATGTTCCCCAGGCCTAGCGCCTCCTGTGCGACCAGGGCGTAGAGGGGCACTTGCAGTTTCTTCCCCTTCTTAACGTTGGCTACGGTAAAATCGCCCTTTCCACTGATTTTGTAATCAATGGTGCGCAAACGTCCGTCTGGCGTGCGGTCCACCCGATCAATCAGGCCGCGCAGCCGGAAACTGTCTGCTCCGTCACGGATGATTAGCGACGGTTGGTCATCCAGTCCAAACCTGGCCTCGTACGCGAACGGGACGAAGTCGTCCCGCAGGGCGTCTAGAGCAGTCAGCGAGCGGCGGATGTTCTCGATGATTTCGTCGCGGGTTTGCGTCCACCACGCGGTCGGGCGGAATTGCTGCTCGCGGGGGGCGATGTCCAATATCGGCGTCGCGACGTCAGGTATAGCCGCCAGTAGTTGTTCAAGCGCGGTGGGATCGGTGACGGCCTGGTAGAGTCGCTCGAAGATGTGGTGGTAGAGGGTGCCCAACTGCGCTGCGTCCAGCCCTTCGACGGGGCGGGCGCGCGGTTCCAATGCCAGGACGCTGCCCACAAAGAAGCGGAAGGGGCACTCGCGGTAGCTTTCCAGGCGACTGGCACTCCAGGATCGCGCCGGGCTGAAGCGTTGGGTGAAGATGTCGCCGACCAGGGTCAGATCGCCGTCGTAAAGTCCTGTTGTAGTCGTACCCAGGCGCTGCGCCAGCACGCGCGTCGCTCGTTCCAGCGCGGCGTGATACACTGGCTGACGGCGCGCCAATGCTTCCCAAACCGCTGCATCCCCTTGGGCGCTGAGTCCCAGGAGCAATTCCTCCCACGAGGCGGCCTCGTCCGGCGCGGGATAGCTGTGACTGGTCAGGTGTACCGGTGCCACGGCCACGCGGCGGCGCACCTCGTCCCAGTACGGCGACGCCTGCCACGGTGCGCCGTTGTCGGCGATGCGCGGGCGCGTGAGCAGCAGCGCCGCGCGCGGACGCGCAATGGCTTCGTAGAAGTATTCGGCTTCGGAACTGTCGGGGGAGGGCGAGAGAGCCAGGCCGAAGTCATCCCGCAGACGCTGCCGGTCGGCATCGCGCAGGAAGGGGTCTTCGGCCAGCGCCGCCGGGAACTCACCCTCGGCCAGTCCCAGCACGGCGACGGTGTGGAAGGGCACGCCGCGCGCCTGGGTCACGTCGGCGACCAGCAATGCCTCGCGGTCGGCGGGCAGCGGCAGACGATATGTCGCAGCCTCCACCGCGCCTTCGAGATCGCTCCAGAACGCGGCGAACGTCACAGGTGCGCAGGCCACGGCTTCATCGGCCCACACCAGCCCGCGCAGCACATCCTTGAGTGCATTGAGCGCGGCTAAGTCGCGCTCGCGCAACTCTAGTGGCCCGGCCAACACGCGCCGCACTACGCCCAGGTCGTTGGGAAGAGTAGCCTCATCCTCCGGTAGCACGTCGTCACCAATGAGGGATTCCAGCCAGGCAACGAACGTCCGGCAAGCGTGCTCCCCTTCCGGCGGGGTGACGCGCTGCACAAAGCAGTGGAATGTTGAGAGCAATGCCTCCGCCGCTGCCCCGGAGGGGGCGGTCAAGGGGATGTCGCTTTCGGCAGCGTCTTCGTCCAGGGTCTCGCACGGTCCGGCGTTGATTGCCAAAGCAAAGGCTTCTTCCCACTGCGATAACCCGGCAACCACGCGCCCCCACCGCGCCAGGCGATCCAGGCTTTCGGCGGTTTCTGCGGTGATCCCACATGTGTGCCAATCGAAGTAGGGGGAGCGCCAGGCTTCCACCGTCAAACGCCAGGGGAAAGCGCCGTCAGCATTGTCGGGGAGCGTGAGGCGTAGCAGGTCGAGCAATACCGCAATCGCCGGGTTCGTGCGCAGAGGCAGGCCGTCGAGGATGTGGATCGGCATACCGAACTCGTCCGCCGTTTGCTGGATGAAGGGGCGGTACGGCTCGATGTCGCGGGCCAGCAGCGCCGCATCGCTGAGGCGCAGGTGATTGCGGACAACGCGCGCCTTGAGCCAGCGCAGTGCAGCGCGCACTTCGGCCTCGCGGTCGGGCGCGGCGATGAGTGTGACAGTATCGCCAGCAGCGCATTGTGTGGCGTCGCCGGTTAACAGCGTCGCTTCCAGGTGTATTAGCGCGGGCGCGCGCGGATCGGGCGTCACGCCGGCGGGCAAGGGTTCTGCTGTGATGCCCAGGGCCGTTTCCAGGCGGCGCCGCGTGCGGTCGAAGCGGTGATTGATCAAGGCGCGTACATCGTCGCCCGGGCTGCCGGTGAGGGTGATGACCAGTTCGCCCACGCGCCCGGCTAGGTGTTGCAGGACGTCCACCTGCACTGAGGTCAGGTCGTCGAAGCCGTCTACAAAGAGATGTGACCAATCGCCGCCCACATCAGGATGACGGGCGAGGGCTTCCGCCGTAAGCCAGCCCAGCCCGGCAAAGTCGGCCCAGCCTTCGTGTTGCAGGCGCTCCTGGTAGGCGGTGTAGAGCTGCGCCAGTTCCAGCAAGCGCGGTTCGCCGCCCAGCGCTTCGACGGCGTGGGTGAAGGCATCGGGAGGAACACCGCCGGCCTTGAGTTCGCGCACGAACCCCTGGACGACCTGCGCGAAGCCGGGCCGGTTGCGGAGCGGGGTGTAGTGCTGCAACGGGGCCTCGGCGATGAGCGCGCGCAGCAGCCGGTACTGGATCGGTTCGGTAAGCAGGACGTAGACTTCCCCGGCGGCGCGGAGGATTTCGCGGTAGAGGGTGTCGAACGTCCCCACACGTACGCCGAGTGCGCCCCCCATCTCGGCCAGGCGGCGCTGCCACGCGCGCACCTGAAGCTGCGCGGGCACGACGACGCGCGGCGTCGCCGTCAGCCCGGCGCTCAGGGCGCGGGCCTGGGCGACCAGGTAGGTAGTCTTCCCGCTGGCGGCGGGGGAGAGGTAGAGGTGGATTGTCATATTGAATGGTTATGCCTTTGTTTTAGCCACGAAGCGACGTACAAACCGAATAAATCCTTACACGGGCAGCAATCGCGTCAAAATAGTTGCCAGGGAGGTTACGTTATCTGTCGCACCTGGACATAAAACCACACAGCCCAATCCATGTGTGCGGATGTAGTCTCCCTGAAAATACAGTGCCTTGCCCCTGGCGTCGGTAGGGCATAATGCTAGAGCAGTTTGCACCAGACGACGGCGGTCAGCCCCAATGATGGCATCTTTGTAACGGTGCAAATCGTTCATTGCTTCATTCAGGCTATTCTCGCTCACGCGATATTTAGGATCCAACACCACGATTTGTGCGATTTGCCCATCAGGGGTGTCGATTTCGATGCTGATATCCGGACGCATTTCGTGAGAGTAGGTGCCGGAGCGGGTGGGTGTCCGTGTCGATTGCCACCCGTAATAGCTGTAGGTTTTCTGAAAGTACACGCGTAGGTGATCGTTGAGGTGAACTTCGGCCTGCGGTAGTGCCAGACTGACACGGTCAGCGTGCGGTTGCAAGAATCGGGCGTCAAACTGCGAGGTTTCACCTACAATCTTACGTAAAGCAGCAATGACCTGAAAGAAACACCAATACTCATACAGTTGCCAGGTTTTCTCCAGACTCAACTCAAAGGGACCGCCACTGAAGGGAGTAATCGCCCGATCAAACTGGCGATAGAGTGCGTAAAAGCGCGCATAGGCCGGGTCTTTACGTAACGTCGGTGTAACTGGCTGGACGGTCCGCAAGGGGCTGACCCCCTTAAGGAAATCCAGTTCGAGTAAGTTGTAGAGCGTTCGACGGTAGGTTGCTAATTCGTCCAACCGTCGTCGTGCCAAAGTCCGCAATGCTGGATCCAAAGCGCCGTCTCGTGCAGCGTCAAATAGATGCATCTGGGTACGATGGACAACACGACTCAGCCGCACGAGAAAGTGCTTGAGAAATTGATTCTCATACACATTGTAACTGATCTGCTGACGCCCAGTAGAGACACTTTCAGGGAGCGTACCCCCCATCTGTTGGTACAAGACGCGTGCGCCAGTAGGAACCTGGGCCGGCTCAGGCTGTTGTAAGACGTCGGGATGTTGCCATATACGGACAATATCCTGGTCATCAACTGCCGGGCTGTGTGCCAGAGGGACAGATTGTGACTCGCGGAACAAAGTGCGACGTGGAGAACGGGCAATCATTTCAACTGCGCGACACAGCGCCAGCATTTGCTGGCGGAGATATTCTAGCTGCGCCAACTCCAGATGTTGCTGTTGTTGACTCAAAGCCACTTGGCGCGTTGCCGGTGAAAGACTATAGGCCAGTAGCGCTTCCGCATTAATATCTTCAATCATTGTCGCAAATTGATCGCGGGTTAACTTGTGGCGATGAGGGTCCACGATGACTTCACGTACCGGCCAAAACGATTCACCATTGGGGCGTTCCAGTCCTACCGTCACCTTTCCAACGTAGTCGGGTGCTTCCCAACGCCAACTCAATGTGCCGGTTCGTTCATAACGCCCCGCACCCTGATCAACATCGCCCAATAACAAGTGGCATCCTGCCAGATTTTCGGCGGACGTAAAACCAGTCAGGCGCAATACATAAGCACCTTCAGCCGTCAGCCAACCCTCGGGCAATTGGGGATTGGGATACAGTTGATATCCTAATCCTGTCTCACCTTCTTGCGCGATCCAAAGTTCCACTCATTACCGCCAGAAATGGGTTGATCCAAAAGCACTTAATTCGTCAAGCATCCATTGGAGTTTACGCACAGCGTAGCTGTCTGCGCCTAATTCACGGTTCAGCACGTCGCACAACTTCTCCAACGTTTCCTTGATGCGTTCATCGCCGCGTAGTTTGGGCAGCACCTTTTGCATAAGCTGGTAATCCAGTGCTAACTTTTGTGGACAACGCACCGCTTCCGGCAGCCTGGCGTTGTGCCATAGATAGCCAAGTACTTCATCCAGGGTACGATATCCGAAATGCAGATAACGCGGTTCCAGGATAGAATAGACTTGCTGTAGCAACGGTAAAACTTCATCTAGTAAGTCCGCACGGTCAGGATAGCGTACTCGATACCGGGCTGCGTAGGTTGCGATATCTGTGTGGTTGAACTCAATGGAATTGGCGCGATCCAGGACCTTATCGCTAAAAGCATGAGTGGTTTCGTCCACATTGACTGTGCCGGCAATCAAAAGGTTGGGCGGTATTGGCAGAGAGTCAGGTACATACAACACTCCATCAAGCAGATAATTGTGAAACATCACTTTTGTGGTAGGTACTCGACTGGCGATTTCTGTTCCCGCTTGTGTTGCGACACTCTGCCCAGCATAACTGTGGAGTTGTACCCGCGCGCCACTTTCTAAGGCGCTGAGAAAGTCAGCGAAGTAATATTCCACTCGTGCCAGATTCATTTCATCCAGGCAGACATAGTACCAGTGTGCGGGATCGCCCGCCGCGCGTAACAAGAAACGCAAGAAAGCTGTTGCCTCGTAGGTTTGGGTCAGCGGGTTATAGTAGCCGAGCAACCCGCGATGGTCGGTCCAGTCAGGTCGTACTGCAATAATCGCATAGTAAGGGTTATCGCTACCTCGCGGAATCTGGTGAACAGCATCGGCATACAGGCGCGTCAGTTGCGTTTTGCCGGTACCGGAAAGTCCAGTGAGGATGACCAATGGTTTAGTCAACAAGGAAAGGTGATAATTCGTGATGTTCTCCGGCGCGAAGATATAGGGAGATTGCGCAATGTAGTCTAGAATGGCCGGTAAGGAGGGAGGCTGCCGAGATTCCCCTTCCACTTCTTCTTCCGGCCCTAGCTCTGGATCAGCTTCACTGGGTGAGAACGTGTCATAAAGAAAGCGCATCATTTGTAAGGTATCGAACTCCGCGAATTCATCCAGGTCACGGAGATAGTCCAACAGTTGTAGATTCAGCGCATGAAGGTCACCTTGTGGAAGTTGCCCAAACTTTCGCAGGAAATACCGCAGATGCTCAGGATTGGAAATGGGCAGAAAATCATCAGGGAAATACAGATACAAAGGTTTAGCCCGTAGGGAATAGCGATTAGGGCCTAAAGTTTGTGCGCCAATAGCGTCCAGTTCGGCGAAGCGTCCGGATTCCACAGCCTCTATCAGTTGCAACAAACCGTTTTTAATCTGTGTTAATGCTTCTTCTGGCGATTGTGTGTTGAAACTTTTATTCCAACGCCACCGCCCAGTGTCTTTGTGCCACCAGACACCAAACTTGCGCGAACTGCCGCCGAGAATGCTGCCCAATTCTCTCGTTTGACGTTCGATCCAGTAACAGAAGCTCTCTTTGGACGTTTCCAGCCCCAATGCGTATTGTTCCAACGTCATTTCTCCGAGACGTTCTTTTGGGAAGCGTTGCACAAATTCCGCACGCAAACGCTGCAATTCTTCTGGCATCGTCTTGGGGTTGTGCCGCAACCAGGCCTGGAGTTTATTGCGCCATTCATCGCTGGCGATTTTCTGCTGGTCTAGCCAGCCACCTTCAGGCGTGCCAAATCCACTACCGGCCACATGGATTAATGTCTGCACATCAATCCAGTCACGTCCACCATGTGCTTGCACCGTTGGCCACAACTGACGATAGAATTCCTGCACCCGGCTGTAAGTTGCAGAATTCGGCCAAGCTTTGTATTGAATGTCGAAATCAGCAATTCGTGCAGATTCATTCAAAGGCATGGGCTTGATAAACACATACTCTTGATCCGGCCACATCATGAAATGGAAATAGGATACAAAGGGCCAAGTTAGTTTATTGGAGTTGTAGCGTTTTTGCTGAGCTGGATCCTGACTACGAAAACGCTGATACACAGCAGTAGCCTCAGCAACAAATTGGTCGAAGCGTTCTCCGAAGGCGGTCTCGCCATACAGGAATTGTTCAAGGGCTAATGCGAAATCGCGCTGTTCTTCCACGTCGAGTGTGCGCACCCATTGATACTCATCCCAACGGGCCAATGCTCCACTGGTCATATAAAAAGAGCGTACCACCCGTTGGCAGATTTCGGAATACTGTTTTTGCTCAATAAGCCGACGTAAGGTATCTTTGCTTAACCACTCATGCATCTCACGTCCGCGATCGAACTTGTATGCATATTCATCGGGAATATAATGGTCATCTTTGAAGTTCGTGTGACCGTAGTACTGACGGAAGCGTTCAATTAAGATTTGGGGATTCAAAGTTGCACCTCCAAGTTGCTGTATGCCACTTTCCTGAATGAAACATTGCATAAGACATGCCGTTCTTCGCATCTGTACACAGAATATAACGCTTTTAGCGTTTAACTCATAGTCTAGTGCAAAACGCCCAAACGTCAAATCCAACTTTGCCCAACAGATGCGTGCCTCTTTTCACACAATACTCTGCCAACACCCTCATTCTTTTCTTGCAACCAAAATATGTTCCCCGTCTTCCTCCCTGTGAATATACTTGACCATCACCTGCTGGCTCGTTATAATGAAATAGAACTTATGTTCTATATGTTCTATACCGTTGGAGCCAAGTCGTACAATGAAAATCATCTGCCTGTTCGCTGCCCACTTGCCGGTCCAGGTCGAACAGCAGGCCGGAGCGCCGGATACTGCGCCGCTCATCGTCGGGGGACGGCCCTGGGACCCCGGTGCGATGCTGGATTGCTCCCCCGACGCCGCCTCCGCCGGGTTGCGCCTGGGGATGCGCCTGGCACGCGCCGCAGTTGGACGTGGTCAAGCCGGGGGCGCACCTGGTGTTTCCTCGCGCCACCGACACCGAACGCCTGTGGATGGAGCTGGCGACAACGGGGGTAACGGCGCAAGGTCACCTGGTACAGACCGTGGCGCAGACCTTGCGCGCGATGGGGGTGACGGGGAAAGGGTGCTGGCGGTGGAGGGGTGAGGGGAAAGCTCCACTGTGCAGTCTATGAAAAGGGTAGGACAGGGAAACAATCCCGCGTCCTACCCTACAGGCTCAGCCCCGTGCTACCCGGTTGGCGCTTT
>Ga0208197_1001317_pt1 | contig 25265 bp, 23 predicted proteins | sample AD_JPNNA4_MetaG_FD_184444 | JGI IMG/M metagenome (GOLD analysis project Ga0208197, IMG submission 184444) | Active sludge microbial communities of municipal wastewater-treating anaerobic digesters from Japan - AD_JPNNA4_MetaG (SPAdes) (version 2) | ecosystem: Engineered > Bioreactor > Anaerobic...
CCGGTCTGAAGCATTCTCAACTTTGCTTTACTACCAGGTTTTTATACTTACTTTCGGGTTTTATGGTATATGGGGACAGGCACTTATAAAAACATTCCTTGGCTCATACATTTCCTCTGAAGCGCTTAACAGGTTCTCCAATATTGCCTTGCTTATGGGATTGCCCTTTCTCGTGTTTGCCTGGCTGGTGCTTATTCAGTTCTCGTCAGGGTTAAGCGGAAGGAAGAATCCTAAATGGTTTGTCCCCGGCTTTCTGCTGGTAAATTTTGCAATACTTTTCCTGCTGGGATATCATTTTTCTGTAAATAAAGCCGGAAACCCTTCAATCCTGATGAGGTATTACTTCATTATCTTTAATGTCGTCTATTCTCTGTTTGCTTCGTATCTGATACACCTGTCGGGAAGGTCGAGGTCTGAGATACATGAGCATGATAAAAGAATAATCGCCCCGTTCATTTCCCTGATCAGCTTTTTACTATCTGCACTGCTTGTCTTTTACACCGATCAGCAATGGCTGGCGCTAGTATTCATTTTTGCCTTTTTCCTGGGGAATATCTTTCTGCCCGTTTACCTGAGCTATGGTACCCTTGTGACTGTTCTGAATCCGGAACCTGAAGAAGATATGCCTTTTGAGGAATTCTGCAAAAAATATGAAATCTCTCCAAGGGAATCTGAAATAATAAGGGAGATCTGCAACGGATTAAGCAACAAGGAGATATCTGATAAACTATTCATCAGTCTGCAGACTGTCAAGGATCATACACATCGGATTTACATCAAGACAAATGTAAAAAGCAGGGTGCAGCTTATCACCCTCGTTAAGGAGGAGAAGCTTGTTAAATGACCTTAAGGCTTTTATTCTTTAAAGGCAAGGAACACGATCACCCTGCCGCTGTCAAATTCAAGGGTTACATGATCTTCAAGAGCTTCGTTCAAAGTCGCTTCCCACCAGTTCCTGATATTCTTCCTTATTAGTGGATAACGCAGGCCTGTGGAAGTTATCCTGGTTGCGGGATCTATTGAAAATATTGAGATCTGCTGACCGGGAAATGTTTTAATAGTGCAACTCTTCAGGAAAGGAAGAAAAATGCCTGTATCGGTTGCTATTCTGACGTTCACGATGCCAGCGTATTCGGCAAGCAATGAAATATTGCCTATTGTATGATCTTCCCGTTTTCCGGTTGCACCTGCAATTATAATGTCATTATACCCTTTACTATGACACCATTTTACTGCCTTTGAAAGGTCATTGGTCTCCTGTTCAGTATCCTGAAAGATCCTGTCGGAGAATCGCATCTTCATTTCGGGACTGAGAGAATCCATATCGCCGACAATCGCAAAAGGCTTCAGACCGGCACCCACAGCATTTTGAGCGCTGCCGTCACAACACACAATCCTTTCCGCTTTCCTGAGATAATCCAGAGGGACAGGATGCTGCGGGAAAATGCCATCGGCCAAAATTACAGTATACGACATAGTCTCAAGCATCAGTTCTTAATGATTTCTTCCATTCAACAAGGCCGGTAAATGACATCACGCAATATACACTATATAACACTACAGTAGGATATAGTTCGCGGGTAAAAAAGAGTATTGAAGCACTGCAATTAACTACTATCCAGAGGTACCAGTGTTCGTAAATTTTTCTTGCCAGCATCCAGGTGGCAATTATTGAAAGAGAAGTAATAAAGGAATCGAAAGCCGGAACAGGTGAATCAGTGAACCTGTCGAGAACAAACCATATTGCCACGTATAGCACAAGAAATACAACACCCAGAATAATCGCTGTCACAAGCTTAACCCTTGTCACCTTAAGCTTAACCTCATTATCACCTGCCTCACTTAAATCATTCCTTACAAAGTCGCCCCCTTCCGCTTTGCGGAACTTTGTCGTCTCGCTCCTTGTCTCCTCATTGCCCCCTCCACTCATCGCCTCTTTCCGCTTCTCGGAACTTCGTCGCTTCGCTCCCCGGCTCCCCGCCCCCTGCCCCTTGCTCCTTGCCCTGAGCCCTTAGTCCACCAGTACCATCCTATTACACTTATCATGAGATAATACCCCTGAAGGCTCATATCAGCATACAGCTTTCCGGTAAAGAATACTATTATATACACTGCGGAGGTGATGATCCCAACCGGCCATAACCAGAGGTTCTGCCTAATCTCAAGAAATACATAAAGAACACCGGTCAGTGCACCGAAGATCTCAATGTAATTATTTGATATCCATTGTACTATTTGCATCGGGGTTGCTGGTTACTGGTTGCTGGTTACTGGTTACTGGTTACTGGTTGCTGGTTACTGGTTGCAAGGTGCAGGATGCAGGGTGCAGGATGCAGGGTGCAGGGTGCAGGATGCAGGGTGAAACATAACTCATAACTCACTACTCATAACTCTTCTCCCCTTTCAGCTTCGCGGAACTTCGTCGCTTCGAGCCGTGTCTCCACTTCTTCAACCTCTACGAGGCAGAATATCATGTGGGGATAATCTTCAACTACAACACCATATCGTCTACGACGAATTTTCATTAGGTCGCTTCATCGCTCCCCTTTCTGTGGCGGAACTTCTTTCCAATTCTCCCCTTCTCCCACTCGCCCCCTCTTTCTTCAGCTCCCTGCCCCCCGCTCCTCGCCATCTGCCTTCCCATCAAAACGTAAATCCCACCCTTACCAGGAAATTAGTCCCTGCCTGCGGGAAATAATATGCCCATGTTTTTTCATTGCCATCTTCATACCAATTACCCCCGTACGCATTGCTCTCATATTCAGTATTGAAGATATTATTTACAATAAACTGTATTTCAGTTCTCTTTATTATGCGGATGACCGGTCTGAGATCAAGACGCAGGTTTGTAACAATATAAGGATCGATCATCCTGTCGCTGCTCATCGTATTGTCGAAATATTGTTTGCCAACATATTTACTGATTATATGAAACTCCGTATTCTTCAGTATTTTAAAAGTCATATCGCTGGAACCGATAAGTGAAGGTGAATATGCAATATCAACAGTTCCAAGCGATTTGCTCTTGTATTCTTCCGACCAGTCGGAAGTGTTATAATCAACATAATACTCGACAAAATCAGTGATCTTGTTACGGCTTGCAGTCAGACCAATATCCCATGAGAAGAAATTAAATGGTCTGATTCCTGCATTAATTTCAATCCCGAGCCTGTAGCTTTTTTTAACATTTGTCATTATTGAATACCCTGTATTGCTCAGTTCGCCTGTTGGAACGAGCTGATCGTCGTACAGCATATAGTAACCGTTAGCGGAAAGAGAGAACTTCTCACCGCGTAACTTATACCCCAGCTCAGTATCGAATAATCTTTCCTGTCTGGGTGTAGCATTAATGTCACCTGCAGCTTCCTTGAAATCTGATCTTGTAGGTTCGCGGTTAGCTACTGAAAATGAGAGATATGCATCCTGGTTAGAATTAAGTGTAAGAAATAAGCCTGCTTTCGGGTTGAAGAAATGGTACCGGTGCTGCTGACCGAGATCCTTAAGGTCGTCGTCGTCTCCCGTCATTTCGTATGAGATGAACCGGTACTGCAGGTCTCCGAAAACTGAAAGTTTTTCATTCAGAGAATAATCGGCCTTACCATAAATATTGAATTCTTTTTTGGTTCCATTGTTCCAATACCACTGCAGACCTTTTTCAAATGTACCCACTGATGTCCAGATGATCTTCCCGTAATGATCACCCGAATAGTAATTTGCTCCTCCCCCGGCTGTCGCATCGATCCTTGCTCCTGAGTATTTGAACGAATAGATCAGACCGTAATAGCCATTAGACATCCATTTCTGTCTGATGATGTCGCTTTCGGTCTGGCCCACCTCCGGGGATTGCAGGCCATATTCAGCCAGTGTGGCGTCTTCCCTGAACTCTTCATAATATCCTTTGCCAGAAGTGTAATGAAAAGCAGTATTGAAGATGAAATTGTCATTCATCTTTCTTGTGTAGAACAGCTGATAATGGTTCTGATTATAATTATCGCTCTCATTATCATAGTATCTCTTAATGCCATTTTCGTCAATATATTCGCCTGCCGGATTATATTTCCTGTTCACCGTCAGCACTTCTTTTGGAACGCCCCACCATCCTATTCCTGTATGCTCCTCACCGAGTATGACATTCGCTTTCAGATGTGATTTTTCCGTTCTGAAGTGACCGCTCATGAAAGCCGATCGGTGATCCGATCCGGTTCGGTCGATATAGCCCTCACTGCGAAGATCCGAGAACCGGACCTGGAATGCAAATTTCCCTGCCAGTAATCCGGTTCCCGCTGAAATCGTGTTCCTGAAAGTATTAAAACTGCCTGCAGTTGAGCTTATCTCTGCAAACGGTTCATTTTCAGGATTTTTAGTCTGAATGCTTACTGTTGCACCAAAAGCTCCGGCGCCATTTGAAGATGTTCCTACTCCTCTCTGGACCTGTATATTGTCAACCGAAGACGCAAGATCAGGAAGATCCACCCAGAATACCTGCTGTGATTCGGGATCATTAAGGGGAACACCATCAATTGTTACATTGATCCTGCTTGCGTCTGAGCCTCTTATTCTCAAATTTGTATAACCGATGCCATTACCCGCTTCAGATGTCTCAACAAGTGAAGGCGTCATACTCAGGATAAAAGGAAGATCATGCCCGAAATTCTGTTTCTGAAGGATCTCCTTACCAACTGTAAAATATGTAAGAGGAGTGAATTCTCCGGCCCTGGTGGCGTTCACGACAACCTCCCCCGGGAACATTGTCTTCTCCGACAAAGTAACATTAAGTACATTTCTGCCGTGAAGTTCAACTTCATGGACTTGTTGTTCATAACCCATAAATGAAAAGATCAGCCTGTAAATGCCATCTTTCAGATTTGTAATCGAATATGTCCCGTCAGGCGTGCTGTGAACACCAAGAAAAGTATTCTCTACCCTGATTGATGCACCCGCGACGGGATTACCTGACAGATCGGTTACATTTCCTGTGATAACTGAACCTTTATCCTGAAAAGCCAGAACATCAGCCAGGATAAAAAAGCACATCATAATTGTCAGTAATAATCTATTCATCTTTTAAAAAATAGTATAACACAGAAAATGAGATGTGGTTTTCAGGCTGCGGAAAATGATTTCTTCTTTTCCCTCCGCCGGCATTATCCGGATCAGGTTCCAGGGTATGATCTCAGCCTGTAATTTTAAGGCACCCCATTTTCGATACCCCAAATTTAAAACCTTTTTTCCGTATTTCAATTTTTTATTACATTTAACACTAAGTACATGACAAAAATTTACAACATTGGTTAAATTTATCTATATCGTTGCTAAAAAGCAGGTTGGCTATAAAATTCAGACCGTATTTGAAGAGGCTTTTCGCTCTTCTTCCATGTTTTTTAATTTTTATGGGCTTCAGAGCATCAAGATATATTCCGGCCCTGTAAACCCATGCAAAGGCGATTAATACCAATGCCATTAATTTACTTATCCGTTCAATATCAGTCAGATGAGTGTCTTCAATATTAAAACCACTTGTTTTCAAAGCCTTAAAAGCAGATTCTATTTGCCATCTTTCTTTATAAAGAGCCTGAGCTTCATCCGGTTTATTGAACGATACTATTATCTGAAGCTCCGGAGCATTTTGCCTGTTTATTATTCTGGATGCAGACAGATAACAGAGCTCTCCTTTGACACGAACAATCTTATGATAAAACGCACATTGATTGACTTTCAGGTTATTAAACAACCAGAAAGCCTTAACCACATGTCCGTTACCAGGTATCTCCACCCAAAAATTTTCACGTATACGAATATGATACTCAATGTTTAGTTTGTTAAGATATTCAAGCCATTTGTACCCTATAAACTCCCTGTCTGCCAACAAGCATTCAATATTATCGGATCCAAACAGCCAGATGAACCGTTCCATTAAATCTATCCGCTCCCTGGTTGAAGAGTTCCCAAACTTTGGCATCATGTGGAAAAGAATGGGAAAGGCAACACCCTTATATACAATGCCAAGAGTAAGAATATTAATGTTCTTCGTACCGAACTTCCAGTTTGTTCTGTCCAGTACCAGCCTGTATGGCGGTTTATGTGGCAGCAGAGAAAATACAAACCGTGCAATCAGGTCTGAGTCTAATGTATACTCCGATATAAACCTCTGGATCCTCCGCAAAGACGAGTCCGCTTTTGCATCGGAGTCAAAACCACAGGCCAGCTTTTCAAAACAAACAGTCTGCACCTTGCATAACGCACTGATAAATAAGCCAAAGAACTTAATACGTGCCAGATTCATTTTGTCACCAAAAAACTCTTTCAACGTATCGGATAAAACTGTAACTTTGTTTTCAACCTTGATTTTCATAGTCGGAGATTGTATTGGTTGTACATTTCCAACATATTGATTATCAAGGTTTTAACCTAATAAAAGAACATGTATTTATTAACAATAATCATATAATATATTAACAATCAATTAGTTACTATTTTTTGTCATGTACTAAGATAAAAAAGTTAAAAGTAAAAAGTATAGACAGGATCAGTTTTCTAAGCTTTGTTTTGAGAATAAGCTTCGGGAATGCCCCGGATATACTTGCACAGATGTTGGGATTTTGTGTTTTCATACTTCAGGGATTTAAATTTAACAGAACCGCATAAATTATTGTAAGTTAAGATAATTAACCGTTCAAGTCAACTTTTTTTGACAAATACATACAGAAAAACGGGCAAGGCATGAAAAGAATAAATTAATGAACAGGATTTTTTCCGGTTATGAGAAAATTTATCTTAAAATTCATCAGATTTTCATGTTCATGATTGCAAATTTATACTCACATCACCTTAAGCAATGAACATGATTAACTGTATTATCGTAGATAACCGGGAGGATACTGAGCAACTTGGCAAGTTGGTTGCCAAATGTCCAAGCCTTAATCTTGTAGGTATTTTCAATAATTCAACTGATGCCCTCGATCATCTGTCAAATAAAAATGGAATTGATCTGGCATTTGTTGATTTCAATACTGCAGGGCAGAATAGTTTTGAGAGGATTAACAGACTTGACAATCCTCCAAGTGTAATTGCTGTATCGGCAGATGGTAAATATGCCCTGAGGGCATTTGATTATAATTGTATTGATTATCTTATAAAACCGGTAACTCATTCAAGGTTTTACAGGGCAATTGATAAGACACTCAGAATTAATAATCAGAGGGGATCAGGTGTTACACCCGACAGGGAGATCTTCGTAAGGAAGGATACAGCCCTTGTTAAGATGAATGTAAAGGATATTGCATATATTGAAGCGCTTGAAAATTACATCCTTCTGAATACGATTGATAAGAAATTCACTCTGCATTTTACAATGAAAGGAATTGAGAGTCAATTGCCTCCAGAGTTATTTCTCAGGATACACAGATCGTTCATTGTGAATAAGAAACTTATCAAGACAATAGATGAGTCCTCCCTTAAAATAAACCTGGGAAACACTCTTAAAACAGTTCCCGTGGGTAAATCATACAGGAACCTTATATTGAATGATATTTGTGTGATGAATAAATAGAATATTTTCCGCCCTGCTTTTTTTACATCAGGACAATCGTGTCCTTGACAACTTCCGATCTATCGTTCGTAGCATATAGTTTCAGGCCGACACCCGGAATAGTATTCTGGAAGAGATTGGTGATGGGTCCGAAGAAATCCTTTATGTCGTCTATCTCATTCAGGTCGTCATATTCTTCAAGAGGGACATACAGATGAACTATCAGGAGGTTGTCGGGATTATTGATTTGAGTCAGCGTCTTTATTATTTTCGATATCCAGATCGATGAAGCGGTATTGAAATACTCAAGGTTGAGCCGGAGATTGGTTACCGGTTTTGAATTAATAATGTATTTATTTACCCAGTTTAGAATGGGTTCATATAATTTTGCAGCATTTTCAGGAATTGATTTTCCTGATAATATAAGTTCTCCTGTGAGATGATTAAAATCAATCTGAGGTGTTTTTGCAGTCTGGTCGATTGAGATACTTGAAAATTCATCCATATTATTAAAGTCTGAGATCCCGGGAAATTATCAGTTATAAGTTATTTAAGCATTGTTCAAAATTATAGAATGGCCGGGTAACCGTGAAATCCTTTATCAAAATCTAAGGTACGATGATCAATTATTTTGTCTGTTTATCACCATTTTTGTTGAAATGGCGGTTTTACGGCTCCATCTTCGTCCTCCGACTGATGATAGTGTGAGTGTGAGAATAAAAAAGTGAGGCTCCCGCTCCGTCCTCCGAAGCTCTGCAAAGGAGGATTCTCATTCTTTTTGTTGCTCTGTCAGGGCTTCCCGAGTCGCTTCGCTCTCGGGATAAACTTCTCGCCCTGACATCGCAAAATAATAATGCCCCGCCTAAGTGGGGCTTTCTGGTTGCTCTGTCAGGGCTCGAACCTGAACTTTTCTGATCCAGAGTCAGACGTGTTGCCAATTACACCACAGAGCAATTTTGAGTTTGCAAATATAAACAATTCTCAATGAAATAATACCCCTCATATCAAAATAGTGAGGGCGTTGCATGCAACGCCCTCAGCTACTATATCAGGTAATTTATGGTAATGTGTAATAAATCGTCAGCTTTGGGCGCATCAATGCAACAGGATAATCACTCGAAGCAAATCTGAACCCCGGAAATCTTTCAGTGGGCCATAGTCTGAAAAACATACCGTAATTGGGATAAGTCACCGCATCGGTAGTTGATGCAACCGGGGAGAGGAACAGGCTCGTCACATTAAGCTCTATCATATTGACATTCCTTATGAAAGGTGAAAGATACACCTGCCCGGCTTCTATTGTCTTAGGCTGGGTGTTCCAGGTGACTTTATGCTCATCCCATGGTTCTACGATCTTCTGTAAAACCGCACCACACCAGACAGTACCCGCAGAAGGATCGGTATTTTTAAGATATTCCGGATCAAAAGGTATCGGTATATCATACCAGAGAGTCAGCAGGACTTTTTTTATCGTCGCAGATTTTGGCAGCGTATCGAGATTAAATCCGATCAGACTCCTGTTCGACCTCATCACAGTTAGAACCGGCTCACTGAGAAATGTAGCTTCAAAGTATTTATGATCTCCGAAATTTTTGTCAGCTTCGAGATTTGAGATCATGGCATCCTTGCCTCTTGCCGGTCCGGGCTGCAGTTCTATTTTATAATATTGAGACCCATAAGGTATTTTAAGAACCAGAGGATTCTCTTTGGTCGTAGATCTGAGAATTTCGGCAGCAAACTCCATCTTCTGAGGCTGGAAACCCTCTTTTTCCAGGACGAAAATGTAACTCTTGGATCCACCCCTTATAATAAGGTGGTTTACAGTTGCTTCAAGTTTGAATGAATAATGCCAGCCATTGGATCCGTAAACAGTCAGCCTGGCAGTTGTCGGAATAACCGGTGGAGTTATTATCGGGTTATCAAGATAACAGATTGTCCAGAAAGCAAGAGGCCTTATTATCTGTATACCAAAGCTTAAATATCCGAATTTCTCCGGAGGATTGTCCCCCACAGGCAGAAGCTCAGGAGTAATGCGTGTAACCTCACCGGGATTTATCTTAAAACCAACTGGAAGTGGATCGTTAACAAGATAAGCCAGTGGTGAACCTTCAAGAGGTGCAGCAAAAATTACACTGCCTTCCGGATTTATTATCATGAATTTGATAAGGTTGTAATCACCTGCCTCAATTTCAACATTCTCGCTTACAAATCCTGTCCCGAACTTGTAGAGAGGAATAAGCTTATCGGTAAAAACCGGGTTACCTTCGGTATCTTCAACCGAAAACATGATCTGATAAGAGACCTGAGAGCTGTCGTCTGAAAGAACTGATTTTGCATCTGTTTCTTCCAGCGAACCAATGGAAAACTCAGCTGTTCCTGTGCCATTTTCATTATTCTTCTTTTCACAGGAAGAAAAAAAGAAAACCGCAAGGAAAAACAGCCCGATACTGCAAAATGATATCAGGGTTTTCATATTAATCGGATTTGAACTACTACTGAAAAAGTTAATTATCTCATTAACAGAGACAAAAACTATGCCGTAATCATTGTAAAAGGAAATATTTTGACGAACGATGCAGGATTATTTATTCATCTTTGCCCATGTGTCCTTGAGGGATACGGTCCGGTTAAAGACAAGGCTGCCAGGAGTCGAATCGTAATCGACGCAGAAATAGCCCAGTCTCTGGAACTGGAACTTATCCAGCGGTTTAGCCGACTGCAGAGATGGCTCCACTTTGCACCCTTTAAGTATTTTGAGAGAATCTGGATTAAGGAATTTTCTGTAGTCTTCATCTTTCTGGCCGGCCGGATCTTCGTGATCGAAGAGCCTGTCATAAAGCCTTACTTCTGCGTCCAATGCATAACGGACAGCTACCCAGTGGAGAGTCCCTTTGACTTTCTTCCCTGAACTTCCTTCTCCGCTTTTTGTTCCGGGATCATAGGTACAATGAACCTCTTCAATGATCCCTGTGTCTTTGTTCTTTCGGAATGACTCACACTTTATTATATAGGCTCCTTTAAGTCTTACTTCCTTGCCCGGAGCAAGCCTGAAGAATTTTGACGGTGGTTCTTCCATGAAATCATCACGTTCGATAAAGATCTCCCTTCCGAAGGGTATTTTCCTTGAATCCATGCTTTCGTCTTCGGGATTATTAATGACCTCCACATCTTCAATTTTATCTTCAGGATAGTTCGTTATGATCACTTTTAAGGGATCAAGTACTCCAAAAACTCTTGGAGCCTTAAGGTTAAGATCATCGCGGACAGCATGTTCGAGGAGGGAGACATCATTGATAGCCTCAAATTTGGTATAACCGATGAGATCGATAAATTTCCTTACAGACTCCGGAGTATAGCCTCTGCGCCGCAATCCGCAAAGCGTCGGCATCCTGGGATCATCCCAGCCGCTTACTCTGCCTTCCTGGACAAGTTCGAGAAGTTTCCGCTTGCTCATCATAGTGTAGGTAAGGTTTAGCCGGTTGAACTCAATTTGCCTCGGTCTGTAATCGGATGTCTTAAGCTGATCAATCAGCCAGTCGTATAGCGGACGGTGTACCTCAAATTCCAATGTGCAGAGAGAATGGGTTATACCTTCAAAATAGTCACACTGCCCATGTGCAAAATCATACATGGGGTATACGTTCCATTTATCTCCCGTGCGATGATGAGGAGATTTCAATATCCTGTAAATTATCGGATCCCTCATGTGCATATTGGGAGACTTCATATCGATCTTTGCCCTGAGTACCCTGCTGCCTTCATCAAATTCGCCTTCATTCATCCGGTAGAACAGATCAAGGTTTTCAGCAACAGGCCTGTTCCTGAAAGGGCTTTCGGTACCGGGCTGGGAAGGAGTGCCTTTTTGAGCTGATATTACTTCAGCAGGCTGATCATCGACATAAGCCAGTCCTTTCTTTATCAGGTCGATTGCAAAATCAAACAGTTTACCGAAATAGTCCGAAGCATAAAATTCTCTTTCTTCCCAGTCAAAACCAAGCCAGCGTATATCTTCTTTTATGGAATCAATGTATTCCACTTCCTCTTTAACCGGATTTGTATCGTCGAAACGAAGATTGCATTTGCCTCCGTATTTCTGAGCCATTCCAAAATCAAGACATATAGCTTTTGCATGACCTATATGAAGGTATCCGTTTGGCTCGGGAGGGAAGCGGGTGTGTATCCTTCCATTATTCTTACCCTCTTTCAGATCGTCGATTATGAACTGTTCAATAAAGCTTACAGAAGGTTTCGGTTCTTCTTTCCCTCTGTTGATCTCATCACTCATCCTGACAAATTTAAGATTACAAAAATAGGATGAATTTGAGAACCGGCGATGAAAGGGCGGTGAAATTTTCCCCATATGTAAAAAATGTTGCATGATGCAAGATGCAGGGTGCAAGGTGCAGGGTGGAAGAGCATGTATCAGTATTGGTCTGGTTGATCCGGTTCAAGATAATCTTTCAGAGCGTTCACGTATTCGGCAAATTTCTTCTTTCCCAGTGGTGTAATGCGGCAAAGCGTCTGGGGATAATTATTGCTGAATTTTTTTATTACATCAATATAACCAGCTTCCTTGAGTTTAGTGATCTGGATGCTCAGGTTCCCGGCTGTTGCCCCTGTCTGCTTCTGAATAAAAGTGAAATCTGCAGATTCAGCGCTCATTAACAGGGATATTACAGCTAACCTTAACTGCGAATGCAGTATCGGATCAAGATCTTTAAAAGGCGTCATGATCATCCTTCTTTTTTAAGAGATAACCCGGGATAAGATAACCTGTAAGCATTGCTGCCGGAACTGCCAGACCGGATATTTCATTTCCGCCGAAATGTGCTATAAGAGCAAAAATCCAGAATGTTATTGCACCAATTATCAGAGGTTTGAATTTAAGTATTATACCGCTGATGAATGTTGGCATTGCTGCCATGGTGAGGATCAGGGGAGCAAATGATCCCATCTTTTTCCATAGGATAACAGACATTATAACAGCTGCTATAAGGAATGCTGTCCATGTCCAGACATATACTATTGTTGCATATGTATTGACTTTTTCCTGCCTGCCTCTTACGAAGCCATAGATAAGAGATACGAACACCCCGGGTATTACAAATAGCCAGACATACCAGGGAGAAGCGAAGTCAGTGAATTTCAACAGAAGGTACTCGGTGAGGCTGCATGCGAATATGAGCCATCCCCAGAAGAGGAGGTGGAAGCTGCTCTGGCGGATACTGACTTTTGTCTTATTGATCATATCAGTTATGATCTTAAGACTTTCCTCTCCGGTCATAATTTTTTCTTCATTTTCCATAATAATGGTTATTTTTAAATTGTAATAGGAATTGTAAACATAAACATATTGCAAATATAAAGTAGTTTATAATATAAACCAAATATTTTAACAATTAATTTTCATCAATCCTTAAAAAAACTCTAACTCTAAGTACTCTAGGCACTTTAGGCACTCTAAGTACTTTAAAAAAACGTATTAATAATTTATAACATCACTACTCCCATGGGACTTATCCAGATAGAAGGAATGGAATTTTACGCTTTTCACGGGCATTATAAGGAAGAGCAGATAGTAGGCAGTCATTTTATGGTAGATATCACTCTTGAGACAGATACAGATAAGGCAGGAAAGAGTGATGATCTGAGGGATACTTTGAATTATCAGAAAGCTTATTCTGTTGTTAAGAAGGAGATGGAGACGACATCCAATCTGCTGGAGCATATTGCAACCAGGATCCTTGACGCCCTGTACAGAGAGTTAAGCGGCATAAAAAAAGCAACTGTAAAGGTTTCAAAACTGAATCCTGTTATGGGAGGGAAGATAGGCAGGGTAAGTGTCGAGCTTTCGCGTTAACGATCTTGTTTCATACAGTGAGAGTTTGAATGGTTTTATTTATAACAATTTTTGTTATTTTTGCATGCTGGATTTAGTCCAGGCAAAGTTAATTGTCGGTTTACCGAGTGGCCGGCTAGTCCCGAGGACTCGGGACAAAACCGGTTACAGCGGTCGACATGAATAAATGGTCGGTTTACCGAGTGGCTAGGTAGTGGTCTGCAAAACCATTTACGGCGGTTCGAATCCGCCACCGACCTCAGAAAGCCCCTGATAATCAGGGGCTTTTGCTTTGATTGGTGGCATATATGGTGGTAAAAATGTATTTTTTATCAAACAAAGAGATTAATATGAACAAAAGGATATACTGGAACAGACCCTTAATAACTGGATGGGCAAGCATCCTCAGAGAGTTGATATACTGGTAATAGGGGCAAGAATGTGATAAATCAGACTAAAAGCAGGATAAAACAAAGCCACCTGAATGCTTGCATCACGCTTTGGTATAACATTATTTTACATTAATATTGCCGATATATTAAACGCTACAAAATGAAGAAAATAATATCTCAAGCCTTGTTAATCTCACTGGCATTGTTCATCATTACTGAAGGTTTCTCACAGACTGACAAGGGTGATTCCGGCAAGCCCGGTATTGTAATAGTTCCTGAACTGCATAAGCCGGGGAAGGCCAGAATGCCAAAAGAGAAGAAACTGGCAGGTTACCTCATGGTCTATTTCAAGGACCAGACTCAATCAGCCTATATGGCTGTCAGCCATGATGGCTATACATTCACTGATCTCAACGGCGGGGAACCGATATTTGATGGTACAAAGCTTGCAGAGCAGAAAGGTGTACGGGATCCTCATATAGCCCGAGGACCTGACGGAGCATTTTATCTTGCCATGACTGATCTTCATATCTTCGGACAACGTGCTGGTCATCGTGATACACAATGGGAACGGCCGCAGGAACAATATGGCTGGGGGAACAACCGCGCTATTGTGCTTATGAAATCATACGACCTTATACACTGGACACATTCGGATTTCCGTGTTGACAAAGCTTTTCCGGAATTGGGCGACATAGGTTGCTCGTGGGCACCTGAGACAATCTATGATGATCAGAAAGGGAAAATGATGGTTTACTTCACAATAAGGGTCGGTAACGGAGATTGCCATATATATTATTCATATACTGACGATGCGTTTACCAGGCTGGAGACAATGCCGGTCCGCCTTTATGACGGTGGAGGGATAGACGGCGACATTACTAAGGTAAAAGATAAGTACCATCTGTTCATAGTATCGGATGCCAAAATTTTCCATGCAGTCTCCGACAAGCTCACACAGGGCTACATTTCTGAACCCAACCGTATTGATCCTGAAAAGGTCTCAACCGAAGCGCCAAACTTATTCAGGCGACTTGGTACTGACAGGTGGGTGCTCATGTACGATGTCTATGGTGCCAGGCCCAATAACATGGGGTTCAGCGAAACCGCCGATTTTGTATCCTACACCCACCTGGGCCACTGCAATGAGGGTGTAATGAAGACAACTAATTTCGAACGTCCTAAACACGGTGCAGTGACACATCTGACAATGAAGGAGCTGAAAGCAATCACAGATTACTGGAATATCGATATCTGGCAGGAAAATAAATGACAGGCTGGGCTGCCGGATAAAACAATTCTTTACAAATAATTACTTTATTTCTACCAGACTGCCCCTTAACTGAACACGGGGAGGTGCTCCTGCCGGGCCCCGCGCCTGGGCTCCGGATGTACTTTGTTCAATTGTGATTCTCACCCCGCCGTTAAGCTCTGAAAATCTGAAGACTATTGTTTGAGGTCCAAGACTTTCTTCTACAAACCTGGTTGTTATTTCCAGTGTTGCGTTATCAGTCCAGGCATAACTTGCAGCAGCTATGAATGATGTCTGGGGTGAACTATAATTGGCATCTATTGATTTTGATGAAGGATTACGTGAAGGAGACAGGAGGGAAGTTGATGCTGATTTTGTTATTTTCCAGCTTCCCTGTCCGGCTTTGAACACGGAGATCTGGTTATCTCTTTTTAAACCAAAGCTGCATCCATCGCTGTTAAAAGCAAAATACACTGATTGGATCCGGTAATCATTTTCCTCTAAACTGAACTCCTTTCCTGAAATTCTTGTTTCAAAATCTGATTTGGTTGTTTTGGAAACAGTTGTTTTCAGGCTAAGGGAGGATTGTTTCTTTTGTAATTCACTGTAAAATCCCTGATTTGCAGGAAGAGATGTATTCGATTTAATCGCCGGAATAAGATAATTATGAACAAGGTTCAGCTCATCCTGTGTATCTCTTGCATTTGCAGTCAGAACGACAATGGCATCCTTGTCAGGTATCAGAACAACAAACTGACCGGCCATTCCATCAAGACGAACAGTATTGTTCCTCCCGCGCCACATCTGGTAGCAGTAGCCCTGAGCCCAGTCATTTTCATCATTGGATAGTTTGGGAGAACCACCTTTACTCTCGATTTTAAATGAAGTGGCTTCTTTTACCCATTCTTTAGGTACAAGCTGCTTTTTATTCCAGACACCCTGCTGCAGAAGTAACTGACCGAATTTCGCCAGATCTTCTGAACGAAGTCTTAGTCCGATCATTCCGAGATTTATTCCCTGTGGATTGAGATCCCAGTCGATCCCGCGGATCCCAAGTGGCTGAAAGATCCTTGGCATCAGGTAATCAAACAATGTCTGGCCGGTAACCTGCTGAACAATGGCGGACAACATAAATGTTGCCATATTATTGTACATAAAAACTGTTCCTGGTTTATGGACCGGTTCAGTGCCGAGGAAGGTATTGATCCAATCGCCACCGGCACCCATTGACCTGGGTTCAGGATCCTGTCCGGCCGACATTGTCAGAAGATTCTGTACTGTCATTTCCTTCATATAATCGCTTAGTATGTCGGGCTGAGAATAAGGGAAAAAAGAATAAACTTTATCAGTAAGCTTCAGTCTGTTTTCCGATACTGCCAGACCAATTCCTGTTGCAGCGAAAGTTTTACTTGCTGAGTACAGCAGATGCTTGTTATCAGGTCCGAACGGGTCCCACCAGCCCTCTGCTATAACTTTGCCATGCCTGAGAAACATGAAACTGTGTAGTTCCACCCTGCTTGCTGTGTCAGCAGCATTCAGAAAATCAATTATTCCCTGAGAAGACACTCCTTCTGTTTCGGGAGTACTTCGTGGTAATTTAACTGTAATTTGCCCTGGCAGTTCAGATATTAAAACCGAACTTACAATAGAAATCAGGAATGCCTGAATCAGAATTTTTTTAAAACTATCCATAACATTATCTATTAAATAATTTATAACTCTCTTATCCAAATATTCTTAAATGCCACAGGATTACCGTGTTGTTGTAACGAAATCGGACCGGGTCCATGTGCATTTATCATATACTGAGGGATACCTGGTGAGACTGTTGGCCCCTGTATTTCAACATTGTTTTGTACTAAAACTCCATTATGAAAGACTGTTACCCTGGGAGGTGTAAAGAACGTAGAGTCATTTTTAAAACGGGGAGCTGTGTAAATAATATCAAAACTCTGCCATTCACCAGGTTTTCTGCTGACATTTACCAATGGTGCATATTGCATATAAACAGCACCAGCCTGCCCATTCCGGTATGTACGGTTATTGTAGCTGTCCAGTATCTGGACTTCATAAATACTTTGTATTAATATACCACTATTGCCTCTTCCCTGTCCTTCACCTGTTATTACCGATGGTGTTTTCCATTCAATATGCAACTGGAAGTCTTCAAAACTGCGTTTTGTTGTTAAGGAACCTGAACCCTGTGAGGATTCAATAGCGCCATCTTTAACAATCCAGGTGACAGCAGGTTTTAAAGTCATCTTTCTGTCAGGCCCGAAACCTGATTCCTGCCATTCTTTATTCAGATCATTGCCATTAAACAGAATGATTGCATCTGAAGGAGGATCATCATCTGTTCTGCCAGGTTTTACAATAGTCACTTCAGGGTCCATTATATGCTTTATTTCAGTCAGAAACATGTTTTTCTGCATAGGGGATAGGGAATCATACAGGTTTTGCATTCTCTTTAATGCAGCCTGTTGTCCCGGAACAGATCTTTGGGTGTTCTGTGCAAAACTAACTGAAAAAGAAAGCAGTATAATAAAAAGCAAACTAAGGTATTTCATAATTGATAAAAATAAAAATTAACTCACTGTAATATTAATGATATTTCTTTCTGGATCTAGATATATGCAATTTACAATATTTGGCAGAACCTAAGACGGGGGACCCTGTTATTAATTAGAAGGTCTTTACTCTCAACTTCCCTCAGTTATTCCTGATTTCAATAAATCACTTTCTTTAATTAATAAAACCTGTCTTCTTTCGGTAATCTGGCTGCAACAATACTATTTGCTTTTTAATGCTTTGGAAAAGGCTTAGTTTGTTTTTCATAATATAGGTCAACCTTTTGTGTTTTAAAATCCTTGTGTTTTAAGCCAGGTAAGGAAAGACTCGCTCCATGTGTCGCTGTTCTGACCCTGCTTGTCAATGCCAAATCCGCCTTTCCCATTGCCATATATGTGGAGTTCAGCGGGGATACCCGCTTTCTTCCATTCGAGGAACAAGGCAAGGCACCCGGCAGCAACATTTGTATGCTCTGCATTTGTGCATATAAATAAACCGGGTGCATTGACCGGCACAATTACATCAACAAGTGAGGACCCGTAAGCTGTTGCCAGGAAATTTGGCATCGATTCTTTATCCCGGCTTCTTACAACGGCGGCTATTGCAACACCACCTCCGGCTGAGAAACCCAGGAAACCTATTTTTTCAGGGTTGATATTCCATTCTTTAGCATGCTTTCTGATGATACGAACTGCTTCAAGGGCATCATCAGCAGCCTTGTAAACCCCTTCAGTCGTTTCTTTGCCAGGAGCCGGATTGGCATTTGCTTTTACATATTTATCAAATTCTGTTACAGAATAATTAAATGCCATTCCACTCTGGGCCGGGAGATTATTTCTTTGCGGCGGTTGCTGCATGCCGATGGAATAAAGCCTGTATTTTAAGCCAATTGCAGCAATGCCCTTGTCATTAAGAAATTTTGCCATTTTTATCACATCGTTGCCCCAACCCAGCATACGCATTCCGCCTCCGGGACATAAAACTACTGCAGTGCCGGTGGCATTTTTAGAATCGGGAAGATAAATTGTGATTGAAGGATCAACAACATTACTAATGCTCATTATTTCACCTGATGGAGAATAGGTCACTTTTTCCTCAATTTTTGTTTCTGATGAGCCGGAAGTATTGCCTTCATATAGTCTTATAACCTGCTGCGCAGAGACACTACCTGAGACAAGGGTAAGAGTTAAGGTCAGATAAAATAGTAGTTTTTTCATTTTCTTTGTATTAATTGAGCTGTTTTCCCGCAGATATCTAATACTCACTCTGATCAAGTTGCTGTAGTCTCTGTTTAGTAGGATTAAGAACATAGTTCAACAATGCACCAAGGAACAACAGACCTGCAAAAACAGATGCAAGTACAAAGCCATATTTAATATGTCCGAATATGTCACTGACAGCTCCCATTGCCAAGGGTCCCAAAGCAGCACCTGAAGCAGTGAAAAATAAAATAATACCAGCGACTGAACCATGTTTTGCCTTTGGGAAACAACTTATTCCCTTTGAATTTAAAGTAGGATAAATAACCGACATAAATAAGCCGGTTAGAGGCAGCAGTATTATAGCCACTCTTACTCCCCAAATAACGCTGCCAATAAAACAAACCAGAATCAGAAAACAGAAAATATTCAATACCAGTGCCCAGTTAAACTTAGCCATCACCCATGATCCTAAAAATCTTCCAATTGCCCGAAGTACAAAGAAAATTGTAAGTGCATATGTTGCTATGAAAACAGCATTACCCTCATATCCTGAAATAAGGGTAGGCATCCAGACATATACTGCACATTCAACAGAAACATAAAGAAATGCTCCTATAGAAAATCCAATTGCATAAGGATCCTTCAACATTAGCCAGGTACCTTTCAGGTTAACGGGCTCTTCGGTTTTCTTAATAGTCACTGGATACTTAACAAACAGAGCAATAGCTATAAGGATTAAACATAAAGTCCCAGCGACAACATACAGCCATTTCCATTCGACTCCGATTGAAAGAAAGTAGGTTACGATAGCTGGTCCGATGATTGCACCAACAGCAAAAAAGCCCTCAACATTATTCATGGTTGAGGTATGTTCAGTTGTTGATTTAGATATATCGCCAATGAGAGCCAATGCCCCGGTTTTAAATATGCCGATTGCAATTCCTGCAACAATCATAAGACTAAGGAAAAATGCAAACGAATTTCCTATGATATATAAATATGAATTAAGAGCAAACAGACTTAAACCAATAATGATAGTTTTTTTCCGGCCAAGCCTGTCAGCAACAAATCCCAGAAAAAAACCTCCAAGTGCAATTGCTACCATGGGAGAATAATGCATCAATCCTGCAGCAGTCATGCTGAGTTTAAACTGCTTCATAACTTCCGGAATGATGACACCCACCGCATCGGTGGTCATGGCAAACATAAGAAACATCAAGAAAGTCAGCCATTTAATAATTGTTAAATTTTGGTAACTCTCTGTATTTGAGCTTGTTTTCATAGATTTTTGATTATTGGGTTAATTTAGACCTGACCTTGCTTATGTTTTCCTTTCTGTACGAAATTGTTCATTAGTAAATTGAATATTATTAAATCAATTATAGTGATCTTTGGAATCTTTATCGGAAATTGAATACTATCTTCCCCATTTTATCAGTCGCAGTTATATTGCAGGAATAGTCTTTCATATTTGCTTCCAGGGTTGCTTTGTAACCATTTTTCTCCCAGCATAATTTCAATACTTCCGGATCGGAATTGAGGACTTCTAATTTTGCATCAAAACCGAATGCCGGGAAACTGTTCCTGAATCTCAAAAGAGAAAGCTGCCTGCTTACAACATTTTTCTTAAGTTTTTTACAGGCCTGTTCCAATTTCAGGTTTGTCCTGTTTATTTCTTTATGACCTGCAGGTCCCGCTTTTTCAACGGCCGCATAGTCGTTTTTTCCTCCAAGAAGATCCAGGTACCATACCTGAGGTTTTCCCGGCATAAATATCTGGATTGCCCTTGCTAACAGGAGCTTTGAGTCATCCTCTCCCAATGCACTGTAATAAGTTGCATTTACCTGGTAATATGTGTTCTTTTTACCGTGAAGATATTTAACATAACCGCCGCGCTTAACAACAATATCAATCAGTTTTTGTATCTGTTCATCAGATAAAAGCCCCTTAAGGTCAAGCAGAGGTATGCCGTCGTGACAGCCCAGCATGTTTACAACCTTGAGTCCTTTTTCCTGTATATCATTGATCCATTTGATCAGGAATTCATTTGTATTCCTTTCAAAAGCATCAATTATCAATCCGGGAAGGAAGAAATCATAAATCATATATCCTTTTTGTCCCAGATTTTCGTGTATTTTCTCTTCATATCTTGAATGTATCTCTGGTAAAAGTGTCAGGCCGTATTTGTCAGCCAGTTCTTTTACTCCTTCAAGCAAATTCCATGTTCCGGGATCGTTAAGAAAGTTCCTGGCTCCTGGTTCTTTAGGTGCGTATGCAAAAGCATCAAGTCTTATTATCTCCGCCCCATATCCTGCAAGCTTTTTCAAAGTATCTTCATAATATTCCCATACCAATGGAGATTTTATATTCAGGTCCATTTGTCCCAGATATTTTCTCCCGGATTCGAGCATATCGATAATTTTTTTTCTATAACGGTTAAATTTGCCGAAATCGATCGCGGATGGTTTCATCCCCTCGCTTAGAGCTTTATTTACAGTTTCTGCCAGCTTATCAGCCAGGGTGTACTGGATATCCATAGCTCTTATCAGGTCCTGGGCATCAATATTTTGATATTTTATTTCCTGGTAAAAGGTGTTCCAGTAAGGCACTTCTTTCCCATCCGGCATTCGTACATTAAGTATGGGCAGCCCCGGTTTTCTGAAAAACATATCCCTGATATATTCAGGGTCCGGTTGAATATAACCCTCATCTGTCATCTGACCGTAACCTTCCCAGAATTTATTCCAGTCAATGAAAAAGTCTTTATATTTTGAACTCTCCCCATTTTTCAGGATATCCTGAAATTGCGGGGAAAGCACTGAAGAATGGTTTAACACAAAATCGAACTTGAGAGCAATTCCCAATTTATTCAGTTCCTGAAGATCTGCCTGTGATGCATAAAGCTCATTCAGATCATAATCAATAATTGAAAATCCCCTGTCCAGATCGGTATTGAAAAGGCTCGGTAGTATGTAAAAGGATTGAAATACATTTTCCAGTTCAGGTTTTTGCAAAAATTTAATAATATCCCCTAATGTTCCTCCAATGCTATCAGGATATGCATTGAGCATAGGACCTGCCTTAATTTCTGATTTTGCCGGTATTTTAGTGTTTATGTCCACTGTTTTCCCTTCCTCCTAAACCTGTTCCTGGATCATGAGTCTTACAAAATCATCATAAGACAATATTTCACCGCTCTTTGACAAAATCAACTTTGCATTCGGCGCCTGGGAAATCAGCATATCCTGTTCTATCTCCAGTACCATTGTTGTAAAGGAACTATCGGTAGCACCATCTCTGTTACGTGATCTGCGGTGTTCAAGTGTTTCCCGGGGTGTACTGTTAAGCAAGATAGGGATGTCAACACCCTGAAGGTTATGGTTGTTCCCGTGGGTCCATTCTATAATAATTACGTTTTTATCGCTGAAATCAACAAGATCATACCAGAGTTCCGTCTCTTCTCTGCCCATCCTTTTAAGAAATATTCTGGATTCACCGTTTTTAAACCGTGATATGATCCCGGTGAGCTCTTTAAAATCTATTTCATTTGTGGTTCCCAGATAATTCTTAAGACCGTTACGGCCTGCGGTCTGGTATACAGCAAGCCATGGGTAACGATTAATGAAATCCTTGTTTGAATCATTTCCGCTTTCCTGCAGGTCTTTTAAAATGGTCAGCCTTTCTTCAGTATATTGTCCGTCCGAAATAAGGCCATCTATCCCGCTTTTCCTGAAAACACGGAGTCTCTCAGCATCATTGTATTTTGGTATCCTGTGAGGGTAGTTATCTCCAGAAAGGGTATAACTGCCCAGACCCAAATTTTTAAGATAGTATGAGATAAGCGATGCAATCCCGGACTTGCCCACTCCTGATCCACCACAGACAACGACAACCGCACGCTGATAAGGGCTTTCATCAAGCACAGGTATAAGCAGTTCCAGTAATTTAGGGAAAATCACCGTGGCTTTTTGAATGAGCTGGGGACCTATATTTACTTTATCACCGGGCATATCCCCTTTGGGTATGCTTTCTGTATCCGCGATTTCTACAGGTTTCCAGGGGAGTTTTTGCTTGATTTTTTCGATCATTGTATGATGCAATCCGGTTTATTTGAGTTTTTCCATCTGGTTAAGAATACCATCAATTATTCCTCTTTCAGCATAACCGGGTTTTACCCTGGATGATAATACTTCAAATACGTTCATTCCGAATGAAGCATCATCAGGTATATAACCTGTGGTTGCCGATCCATTGGCAATTGTAACCATCATTGTTCTGGCATACGGTGATTCTTTCATAAACTGAGTTCCAATTGCATTATATACTTCGCCGTTAACCGTACCAAGAACGATATTCCCAATCATTAGTACACCAATTCTGATCGTTACCGGATCAGCATCTTCATAAGTTCCTTCAATGCCACCTCTGCCTTGATTGGTGCGTCTGCGACCCGGCAAGGAGATAACCTCTTGTGAGGCTTTAATTTCGGCTTTATCTAACCAGCGATCAACGCCTCTCATCACGTGTTTTACTTCTTCGCCAAGCATAACACCCATAGCATCATTAATCAATTCCTGTTCATGCATAAGTCTTTGAACGACAGGATCTTTTCTGTTTAAACCTGTACCTCCGGGAGGCATTGAATTACTGATATCTATACCTCTTGAAGCATATTCTTTGATCCTTATGTCTCTTAAATCAAAGGTTTGCTGGAAATAAATCGGGTTCTGATCGCCATGGGCGCCTGATGACCAAACTGCGACAATTTTATTATTGAATGAATCTTCAATATATCTTGAAGTGGCACCGGGTACACAACCACTAACCATATCAAACTGGCCCATGATAACCGCATGCATTGCGTAATTGTAATATACTGCAATGGGGGTATCGTCGAGCGCTTTAAATGTAATAACATAAACCTTTTTATCAGAAGGTCCGTCATAGTTAGCCCCTTCCCACCATGTCCTGGTCTTGGGATCAATTATATCTCTCTTCACATTGATATAGGAAACACCTGTACCCCAGCCAATTTTAGCAGGTTGCAGTTTATCTACTGCCTTTTTTACTGTAGCAAAGATCTTTTCATCCAGGGCGGTTATACGACCAACACTATGTGAATGAGTGCTCGATAGTACAACATTTTTAACAGGAATACCCAGTTCCTTCTCCATCCGTTCGGTTGAAGCTTTCCATGACTGTTCATTCTGATTGCCAGCTACAGTAACCAATGCAGATCTTGTTTCCCCGTTGTCAATTACAATTGCCCTGATATAGACGCTGTCGTGAATCCCTAATGAATTTGCGCCTAATTCTTCCAATTTAGGAGTTACGTTCAACTTAGCTGCACCTACTCTTAACTGAGATTGAGTATTCTGAGCTGTACTTACCTGTGCAGCACCTGTTTTGGCTTTAGCAGATTGTTTCGCCTGAGCAAAGCAACCTATTGTTCCAATTAAGATTGAAATAATTAAAAGTATAGTCTTTTTCATGCTGTAATGATTTAAATCTGGAGTTAGAGATTTTTCGTTTGAATTATGTATTCCGTTTGGTTAAGATATTATAATAAGCCCTTTAAATATAAAATAATTATTTGATTATCTTTGGAATATTACTTTAAAATCAATCCAATGAAAAAGTTATCCGGAATTTTGCTTATAGCATTAGTAAACACCGGTTTAGTGATCAGTCAAAGCACCGTCAGTCTTACATGGGTTGGTCAGTCAACCTTCCTTATGAGTACAGGTGATGGAGTAAAAGTTCTAATGGATCCTGTAAATCCGGGTATGGTAAAAGCCGAAGTACCGGATATTATTGACCTGGTGACAATATCGCATGAACATGGAGATCACAATTATGTTGCCATGGCTAAAGGGAATCCGGTTATAATACATGGACTCAAAGGATCCGATTATGCCAAAGTTGATACGGTATTTAAGGGTATTCATGTTTATACTGTCGGATCATTTCATGACAACCAGGGAGGGAGCCAGCGCGGGAAGAACGCAATTTTCGTTTTTGAATTACCGGGAGCAAAGGTTGTTCACCTAGGAGATCTTGGTCATGTGCTCAATGAGAATCAGGTTGCAGCTATCGGGTCAGCAGATGTTCTACTGATACCGGTTGGAACCGGACCTACTATTGATCTTCAATCAGCTTTGACAGTAATTAAACAACTAGAGCCCAGGATTGTAGTTCCCATGCATTATATGCCCGCAGATGCACCTGCAGGTGGTTTCAGGCTTGGGTCAGTTGAAGATTTCATTAAGGCAGTGGGTACTGCCTATGATGTTAAATATGCAGGACATTCAGAAACATTTGTTGCAGGTAAGCTGCCCTTAAAAACAACAATAACAGTTCTCAAGACGTCAGAATGATCGACTTTTTACTTTCCTGACAGTACGAAAACTAATCCTTAATGCATCTTACAGAATATCCGGCCTGCATATTTGTTATTTTCCTGTAGACATCTCCTGAATTTGTG
>Ga0208197_1001318_pt1 | contig 25241 bp, 19 predicted proteins | sample AD_JPNNA4_MetaG_FD_184444 | JGI IMG/M metagenome (GOLD analysis project Ga0208197, IMG submission 184444) | Active sludge microbial communities of municipal wastewater-treating anaerobic digesters from Japan - AD_JPNNA4_MetaG (SPAdes) (version 2) | ecosystem: Engineered > Bioreactor > Anaerobic...
GCATGAAGCAAAGGGATGGCAAAAAAGTGCATATTCGCATATGCAGTAAACCAAGGATGGAAGTACAAAAAATTTATAAAGCAATGGGATATGAAATGATGCCATTTTACAGGAAAAAATTTGTGTTCCCCGAAAGTTGAAAGTTAAAGATTCAAGTTGCTGTATAAAAGGAAATTGCATCCCTAAGGCTCTCAAGTTGGGTTACGTTATTACAATTATTGTAGCTTAAGACCCGTTCCCTATTTGGCTCCAGTTGGCTTAGGCTGTGCTTTTCATCTCGATTCTTTCGAAAACCCGATTATCGAATCTATTTCTTTCCTTCAAACTCATTATATCTATGTACCCCATAACAGGTCTCATTTTTGTGTAGGTTTTATGGACATGCATACAATGAAAATGATTGATAGTTTAGGTCCACTTATCACTCCACCCCCCCCTCGTCCTCAAATGATTAACGATACCGTCTGGGTTAGAAATATCCCCTTGAATTTGAAAAAATTTCAAGGATATGATTCACTTCTTATCATGATAATACCACTGGGTTTATATCCAACTTTATCTCGCGATATCGGTCCGGCCTTAACATGTGATAATTGTCCGACATCTTCTGGACATAAACATTCTTACAAATATTTTTTTGAGGTTGGTTATTTCGAATTCTGGCGTCACGGAGAATTTTACATAGAGCTTACTATACTGGATGGTGTAACAGGCAAGCGTTATGTTCTGAAACCCGGAGAAAAACCAGCTTACAATATTTTTCGCTGGCAGGAAACACTTCCATTGAATTATCAGCTAATGACGGCCGAACACCTTGCCGATACTTTCTGGATGGATACTGAAGTATCGAAGGGATGGTATGATTACTTCATCGAGGCAACTTATTCCAAAGCTCAGACTTATTATTCCGATACGGTAAGAGTGTATTTCCCCACTTCCGAAGGAGTAGAAGAATCAACTTCGGGAAGAATGAGAATTTGGCCCAACCCCGTTCGTGATGTTTTGTTCATTGAAAGTAAAGAACCCATTATCAGGATAGAGGTTTACAATATGCAGGGCATCAGGGTAATGCAAGAAGCATTGTCGGAGGTTTCGAGTTATCGACTTTCGATGCAAAAGTTACATTCGGGGATGTATCATGTTTGTATGTTCGATAAAAAAGGAAGCAGGTCGGTAACCAATGTTGTGGTAAGGCGATAAGTATTGGGATATTTGATGAAAGTCGGATTCCAGATTTCAGGATGGCGGGAATCGATAGATTGAGGCGTTAGGCTAAAAGGTTGCCTCGGTACACTGCTCGCTTCGCTTGCGGCGCTCGATGACCGATATCTCGATATACTATTATAAACCACTCAACATCTGACAGAGCTGATAATAGAATGGGATTCCAAAATTTTTATTTTTGTCAGAAAAACAAAAATAACATGGCAGAAAAATTTTCGAGAAGAGATGTTTTGAAAGTATTGGGTCTCACCTTAGGCGGGACCTTACTACCTAAAATTTCATGGCCAAGGGACGAGCCGATTTATCCGCTTATCCTGCCTGAAGAACCCGCAGTGCCTCTTTCCAAACCCATTACGGCTATAACCCTTGGAGCAGGTTCACGGGGGAATGTGTATGGCAATTATGCCCTTTATTATCCTGAACAGTTGAAGATTATTGGCGTGGCCGAACCCATTCCCATTCGTAACGAAAGATACAGCAAACTGCATCATATTACCGACGAAAACCGGTTTGTAACCTGGGAGCAGGTATTCGAGCGTCCAAAATTTGCCGATGCCGTCCTCATTACAACCCCCGATCGATTGCATTATGGTCCGGCCATGGCCGCCCTGAAAATGGGCTATGATTTGCTCTTGGAGAAACCCATAGCTCCTTCGGAAAAAGAATGTTTGGACATTTTGGAACTCACCGAAAAAACGGGTCAAATTGTTGCTGTTTGTCATGTTTTGAGATATTCTCCCTATTTCATCAAATTAAAAGAGCTTGTGCAGAAGAAGGCCATTGGGGAATTGATCAGCATTCAGCACATGGAACCCATCGAACATATTCACATGAGTCATTCGTATGTAAGAGGTAACTGGCATAATTCGAAAGAATCTACGCCTATTATTCTTGCCAAATCATGTCACGATCTCGATATTTTACGATGGATCGTGGTTAAGCCTTCTAAACGTATTCAAGCATTTGGCGATCTTAGTTGGTTTAAAAAAGAAAATGCTCCCCGGGGTGCAACTCCGCGCTGTATGGATGGATGCGCCATCGAACGCAATTGTCCTTATTCTGCCCTGAAGATTTACTACCGTGAACGAGGCTGGCTTTATGTATTCGATTTACCCGACGAAAAGGAAAAAGAAGGAGATGCCATACTGGAATATCTGAGAAGCACAAATTATGGCCGCTGTGTGTATGATATGGACAATGACCAATGCGATCATTATATCACCAACATCGAATTTGAAGGAGGTATAACGGCCAGCTTCAGCATGGAAGCCCTTACACCCTGGGGTGGACGTCGCACACGTATCATGGGGAGTATGGGCTACATAGAAGGAGATATGGACCGGCTTACACTATACGATTTCCGTACCGATAAATCGGAAACTTTAGAATCTAAGGCCATAGATGTTGAAAATTACGAACATGCAGGCCATGGCGGAGGTGATTGGCGACTGGTATCCAATTGGGTTCAAGCTGTAGACCAGCATAACCCAAATTTGCTCACTTCTACCATAAGTCAATCCATCGAAAGCCATATCATGGGTTTCAGGGCCGAAAAAAGCCGGTTGAATGGTAAAGTGGAAAAGATCGATATGTAAAGAATTTGCTTCCCGATCGATATATTTAAACCATGATCGACCATGTCCATCACCCGAACATCATATCGTGGAAAAGATCGTTTCCCGAAAATAATTCAACATTTTCATCCTCTCGCCATAAGGATCGTTTACATCTGTCAGTTTTATGAAGAATCTATATTTTTGACTCATTCTAAACAACGATATTTTCAAATTTATTCATTGTTAATTATGAATAAAATTGACGGTCAGCGTATAGATGAGCTAATAACACAAGTCTTTTGGTCGAAGGAACCAACCATTAATTATGGGGTATTGATGAATTAAAAACATTCATAGCTTTGCATTCGGATTTCTAATCTATCGAATTTCATTCCCAATGGATTTAATCATATTTATAAGTGTTTATTTGATTTCATGCTTTGTCATTGCCTTCATGGCTTATAAGAAAAAGATCAACTGGTGGCTTGCTTTAATTATCAGTGTGATAGTAACGCCAGTAGGAGGTTTTATTTATTATCAAAGCAACAATCCAATCAAGGCATATAAAGAAGTTCGTTACAAGTGCCAGCGATGTGGTTTTTACTTTACCGAAAAAGCCACCTTTTGCCCTTTTTGTGAACATGATGGGCACAAAATACCCTTGAAAAAGATATATGTTGATATGACCTAAAACTTTTTTTCATGCATAAGTTCACAAGAATTTTCTATCTAATTTTTATTTATACAGTTTTAAGTGGAATTCAGTCATATTCGCAAAATTCCCTATCCGAAAACCTTTCATTGGGAGTGATGACATTCAACATAAGGCTGGATACTCGAGAAGATGGTAAGAATGCATGGCCATATCGCAAGGCTGCTGTTATCGAGATGTTGCAAAACACACATCCAGCTATTATAGGATTTCAGGAGGTCTTACATCATCAGGTTGAAGAAATTGCAAAGGGTTTACGTGGTTATGTCCATTTTGGCGTTGGACGCGACGATGGAAAGCAAGGAGGCGAGTATTGCCCTATTTTTTTCGATTCTAAAGTTTTTTCATTAATAGATAGTAAGACCTTATGGTTGAGTGAAACACCTGATTTACCCGGTTCATTAGGATGGGATGCAGGCTGTAAACGATTAGTCAGCGTCGTTTTATTGAAGGAAAAATCAAGTGGAAAAGAATTGTATGTGCTCAATACTCATTTCGATCATCAGGGAGAAAAAGCTCGAATAGAAAGCGCCAAAATGATAAGCAGGCTCTGCCAGGAGATGATTCAAAATGCACCGGTTATTCTTCTGGGAGATCTCAATGCCTCGTCAGAAACAGAAATCTATAGAATTTTAACAGAGCAAAGTTCACTGAAAGATGCCCAAACCATAGCAGAACGGAAAGATGAAGTCGACAATTGCACATTTACGGGTTTCGATGGAGATTCATGCGAGCATATCGACTTTATATGGATGCCCCAGAATGCCAAAGTAAACCTCTACAAAATCATTCTCAATCAAACACCACAGGGCTGGCTTTCCGATCACCGACCCATTTATTGCAAAATAGAGCTTTAGATTTATCGAAAATCTTTCATGGCTTTTTGCAAAGCATCATAATAATAATCTCTTCTTTCGCCCCTAATGAGATAGGCATTGATTTCATTATCGAGCTGTTGCATTTGCCTTTGGAGTTCGGCCAATTGTTTCGAATCATCTTCATTTCCTGTATCGGCACCTGGCACCAATGCTTGTTGCTTCCGTATTAACTCGATTTTTCGGGCAATAAAATCGTCGAGTACCTGTTTTTCGCTCTCACTCAAAACTCCTTTAGGAGAACTTTCTACCCCAGGGCTGTAATTTATCTGGCTTCTTTGAGTTGCAGTTTGCTGAGTGGATGAACATGCAGCCAATAAAAGCACAAACATTAGAGACGAAAATAGTTTATCTACAAATTGGTGGGTGTTACTCATTTTTATATTATTGAACGATTGACATTTCATCGATCAGGCGGGAGGCTCCGGCATATTTATCGATAATGAACAGGCAATAGCGAATATCGAGAGTTATATTACGACATAAATTAGGATCATACATCAAATCACTCATCGTTCCTTCCCAATTGCGGTCGAAATTGAGACCAATGAGTTGGCCCTCAGCATTTAGTAATGGGCTTCCCGAGTTTCCACCCGAGGTGTGATTATTGGCAATGAAAGCCACCGGCATGTTACCCGATTTATCGGCATATCGCCCAAAATTCTTCTGTTCGTAAAGCTGTTTCAGTCTGATAGGCACCTGATAGTCGGCTATTACTGAGTCTTCTTTTTCGATTACACCTTTCAGAGTAGTTTGGTGAAGATAATGCACGGCATCGCGAGGGTAATAATCGAGAATGTTTCCGTAAGCAACCCTAAGCGTGGAATTGGCATCGGGATAGAACAATCGATCGGGCTCCATTTCCATCTGTGCTTTCATGTAAGTCCGCTGGAGGCTGTCGAGCGACTGCTGAAGAGGTTTTACTCTTGCCTGCAGTTCATTTTTATGAAACGAGCTCAATGAAGAAGCAAGTTCATAAATTGGGTCTTTTAGAATTCTCCTTGCATCGGAGGGTTTGTAATTTTTCAGTAAGCCCAGTAAACGTTCCTGATGGGGGAACAAAGATTTATCGAAAATCGCCGAAAGACGGCCACCATATTTCTGGTTCCAATTGTCCAGCGAGATTGGGAAGAGGATATTTTGTCTATTCTTCTGGTATTCATCCAGTAAGGTTTTCATCATTTCAAAATCAAGGGGTGGGTAATAATTTTTGTAAAATGATGGGAGACTGGCAAGCAGTTGTTTTTTGGTTTTTCGAATGAAGGCCGTATCGGGTCGAGGTTTCACCGAAGCATCCACCAGTGTCTGAAATGAACGGGCTATCGAAAGACATTCTATTCCAAAGGCAGCCTCCGAAAGCCATAGTTCAGAGACGCGATAATAGGCATACTCCAGGTATTTTTTTTCGTAAAGCGGAAGCAATTCGTTGTAAGGTCCATGTTGGGCCCATCGAGAAAAATTACTTTCATAATCCTGTTTTCGTGAAATAGCATTTATTCGGGTTATGCCGCGATTTTCGCCCGTCCATTTTTTCCAGCCATTGGCTAAACCTGCACTTTTGGAGGCATATTGAATGCAGATGGTTTTATTTACCTGCATGTATTCATCCATAATTCGAAGACGAATATCGCGCAGGTGAATCCTGACAGGATTTTGTTGTTCGGTAATAGACCGAATGACGAAAGATGGGAGATATTCCCGAGTAGAACCGGGATATCCATAAACAAAAGTAAAATCACCTTTCTCTATTCCTTTCAAAGAGATGGGAAGAAAACGGCGAGGTTGGTAAGGTCGGTTATTGGGGCTATAATCGGCTGGGAGATTATTTGCATCGGCATAGATACGGAAAACCGAAAAATCGCCCGTATGCCTGGGCCACATCCAATTGTCAGTATCGCCGCCAAATTTTCCTATACTCGATGGAGGTGCTCCTACAAGGCGAACATCCCTAAAAATTTCATAAATAAAGAGATAAAACTGATTTCCATTGTAAAATGGTTCTATCTCCGCCTGATAATGAGTTCCCTGAATAGCTTCCTTGGTAATTTGCCCGCTGATTTGCGAAATGGTCTTGGCACGAGTTTTCTCATTCATTTCGGGCGTTAGGTTCTCGAGAATGGTTTGACTCACATCACGCATTTCGATAAGGAACGATACCTTTAATCCAGTGCATGGTAACTCATCCTCAAGGGTTCGGGCCCAGAATCCTTCTTCGAGATAATTCTGCTGTACCGAGCTATGTCGTTGAATGTAGCCATAACCACAATGATGATTCGTTAAGAGCAAGCCTTGGTCGGAAACTACTTCGGCAGTACAACCTCCTCCAAATTGTACGATAGCATCTTTCAAACTGGAATGATTTACATCATAAATATCGCGGGCAGTTATCTTCAGGCCTTTCATCTGCATATCCCTCTGGTTGAGTTTTTCTAACAGAAGAGGAAGCCACATACCTTCATCGGCGTATGAATTACCGAATGATAACAATAAAATCCCCAATAAGATAAAACGATGGCGGGCACAGATCATCAAGAATCGAATAAGTTTCAGCATAAGTAATGATTTCTTAAAACATTTTTTCTCTATCGAGTTTCCATCAGATGACGGATAATATCATCCACAGAAATTCCTTCGGCTTCAGCCTTATAATTACGAACGATGCGATGGCGCAGAACAGAAGTAGCAACGGCACGCACATCGTCCACATCGGGTGCATATCTTCCATCGAGGGCTGCATGGCATTTTGCGCCAAGGATGAGATATTGCGAAGCACGCGGACCGGCTCCCCATGTAATATATTTGGAGGTAAACAAAGATGCTCCCGGCCCAGGACGTGTACTACGAGCCAGCTTCACGGCATATTCATAAATAATCGGAGTAACGGGTAATTGCCTGATTAAATCTTGATAATATAAAATCTGTTGGGCATCGAGCAATTGGGAAGGTTGTTGAAGCCCAGCACCTGTGGTTGCTTCCACTATATTAATCTCTTCCTTCAAGGAAGGGTAATCCAACCAGATATTGAACATGAAACGGTCAAGCTGGGCTTCGGGTAGAGGATAGGTTCCCTCCTGTTCTATGGGATTTTGCGTAGCCAGCACGAAAAAGGGATTATCCAGGCTATAAGTGGTGCCCGCCACTGTAACGGACTTCTCCTGCATGGCTTCCAACAAAGCCGATTGGGTTTTTGGAGGGGTACGATTGATTTCATCAGCAAGTATGACATGTGCAAAAACAGGGCCTTTCATAAAACGAAATCTTCGGTTTTCATCCAAAATTTCAGTACCTATGATATCGGATGGCATTAAATCGGGTGTAAATTGAATACGATTGAACGAAAGCCCGAGAACTTTAGCCACGGTATTAACCAACAGCGTCTTGGCTAGCCCAGGTACACCAATCAGTAAACAATGCCCTTGGCTGAAGATGCAAGTAATTACCTTTTCGATGGTTTCGTGCTGGCCAATGATCATTTTGCCAATCTCGGCTTTCATTTTTTCATAAACATCGTGAAGCTGCTGTATGGATTCCGTTTCTTCGTAAGTTTTCATGAAAAAGAATTAACTTTATTAGATGTTGCTATTTGTAGTCTTCGCCAGTTCTGTCGGTCCATTGATGTTGGAACTGGCAATTGGCATAGGCAGGATTAATAAAGATATAGGTTTGCCTGATGCGTTCTTTCACCCATTTTTGCAGAACCTGGTCCTTTTTATACTCTAAAGCCCAATTTTGGATGCGATCGTAATCGTCTTTTAGATTAGCGCGGTGGGGTTTGCTTTTTTCCTTAAGATAGAGCAAGCGATAAGCGTCTTTCCCCTCGTCGGTTTTAAATGGGACAGGGCCTGAAACCTGGCCGGGTTCCAGTTTGTCGATTACGTAAAATACTTTGGGATCGAGATGATCGGGTTCGAAACGTGTAGTTCCCGTAACAGGATTGATCATCAAACCACCATTCATTTTATTGGGATCATCCGAGAATTTATCCACAGCTTCTTCGAAAGTGATTTTCTTATTATTGATAAGCTGAGCCACACTGTCGAGAAATGTGGCTGCTTTTTGAAGTTCTTCGGGTGAGATTTTCGGGGTCATTAGGATGTGTCGTGTATTCACATAATCGCCACGGCGTTCAATGAGTTGAATAATATGATAACCTGCTTTGGTTTGAACAATATCGGAAATCTCACCTTCTTTCAACTTAAAGGCAACGGCTTCGTATTCGGGATATAATTCTCCTCTGCCATAAAGTCCTACTTCGCCACCCCTGGCTGCCGTAGCCGGGTCTTCACTGTAAAGAACCGCCAGGGTAGCAAAATTTTCACCTTCGAGAATTCGCTTGCGCAAAGCGCGCAGTTTTTCCTTTACCTCGATTTCGTCGGCTAAACTCGTTTTGGGCTTCTTCACAATTTGTCCAATAACATACTCGGAATTCACCATGGGAATACTGTCGGAGGGCATCTTCTTGAAATATGAACGAACTTCGGTAGGTGTAATCTTCACATTTTTCGTCAAATTATACTGAACCATTTCCATGCGCATCTGATCACGGATGATTTCCCTGAATTCATTCTTTATTTCATTCAACGACTTCTTGAAATATTCTTCTAACTTTTCTTTCGAACCAATTTGCTGAATAAAATATTTTATTCGTCTGTCGAGTTCCGATTCGACTTGTTTATCGGTAACCTCCACGCTGTCGATATCAGCCTGATTGAGCAGCAGTTTATTAAACAGAAGGCTTTCGAGAATGGCGCATTTGGTTTGTTCGGCTCCCCCTCTGATATTTCCCTGCGCTCTGTATTGTATGTATTGATTCTCGATGTCGGAAAGTAAAATCACTTTGTTTCCTACTACCGCTACTATTTCATCTATCACAGCACTTTCCTGGGCAAAAAGCCCAACGCTTGTTACGAACAAAAACAAATCCAAAAAAAATATTCTAAATTTTTTCATTATTTATCAAACAGTTAATAAAATTCGATATCATCGCTCTTCAAAGCTTTTTCGTAAAGGTTTTCGCGCATATTCCTGATTAATTCCTGTTTACGAGTATTGAGTATGATATTTTTGATGTTTTCCATCTCCATGCTCAGAGGTGAAATACCATCTTTGGTTACATAGGCATATATGCGTACCAGGTATCTCCATTGGTCATCGGTCAGGTCGATCAATCGATTGTTCTTCAAGAAAAGTTCTTCATTGAAAGTGGTAATGGGGGCCATATTCTGCAAATCACGAAACAAAAACCAGTTATTGATACTGATATAATAATCACTGGTACGGGTGAAGCAAAACCTTTCGAATGCGTCGTAATCGAGTATTGTATCTGGCTGCAGAAATTTTCTGGCCAATTGCGCAGCTCTCAACGAATCTTTCGAAATCTTCACATAAATCATTTTAACAATGGGCTCTCGTAAAACGAAATTTTGTTTGTTCTTTCGATAATAATCTTCGATTTCTTCGATAGAAACCATTGTATCGAGTTTTTGCCGAATTAGATGGCTTTCGTAAGTATATATAATCAAAGAATTACGATAATCGTCCAACTGCTCTTTGAAATTTTTCTCGTCAGCGGAAAGGTTCTTTTCGGCATGATGTAGCTCGACACGATTACGTACCCAGTTTTCGATAAAATTTTTCACAATAAGTATACTGTCTTCGCGAGGGGTTCCTTCGGGCACAATTCCTTTTATGTCAGAACTATACAGATAATCATCATGAACTCTGGCCAGAATGGTTTCATCGGGCCGGAATTTCTTTTTGATGTAATTGCATCCCGCAAAACACAATATCATTAAACACGAAAACAAAAAAATCTTACATCTCATTCGAATCAATCTATCACTTTTAAACATCATCCACATTGTATCATAAAAAATCAGGTCTTTTATTCGACATAACATCTCAAGCATATAACCTCGCCATGCTCTATATATTGCGAATCCCTTCGGGAATGGTTTCGAGTCATTTGCCTTATCTTCTCATGCATGATATAATTATAAGAATCGGGTTAATTCGGCATCGTGATCATCGTGAGAAAATGCCAAGGGGTTGCCCTGATGAATGAAGAGAAAAATCCTGTTCATCAAAAGCTTTCAATATCAGTTTCGAGCACAGATCGTCTCGAATATCTTGTGGTCAACTTCCACAGGATATTTTGAGCGCAATTCCTTCAGCCATTCATTTTCCAGATAATTCTGGTATTCGGCGGTAATATGTCCACGAATATCGGCCAGGTCTTTAGGTTCAGGGTCAAGAATTCGGTGAAGTATCACCAGATTCAGATTGAACTTTCCACTTTCGTCGGGACTGACATCCTGAGTCATTTCGCCAGGTTTATGAAGTCTATCAACCATTGGGTTATCGCCATCGAGAAACTTTTCGCGGTTAATATCTACAAGCAGCATAGAATCTTGTAGAATTTTATCCTTTATGGTTTCGGTAGTCATGTCAGCCAAATTAATCCATTCGGTAATTTGTTTGGCAAGTTGTTTGGCCGTTTGAGCATCGGCAATATTTTTTATCATTACCACTGTAGCTTCCTTACGCTGAGGCCACATATAATTCTGCTTAATTTTTTCGTAGTATTGCTGAAGTCCGGTAGTATCTCTTATGGCTTTATCCCAGACTTTTTTCTGAGTGATCTCGAATAAAAGGATACCATCGTGATATTCTTTCATCAGCAGGCCAAATTCAGGATATTTGGTTTCGAGAATAGCGTCTTCGTATGCCAAGATTTCTTGATCCACATAAGCCTTATACATGTTGTTCACATAAGTGATCTTGTCTTTCGCAGGTTGTTTTTTCTGATTTTTATATAAATACTGTGCAAAATCGGCTTGTGAATACTTTTTATCGTCGAAACGGAAGAGTTGTTTTTTTAATTTCTTTGCTGGAGGCATTTGCCATTTACCGACAAATATACTATCGTCAACCAAATTATAAAAATCGGATAAGGCTTTAGGATAATGAGAAAGTTGATATTCTGTTTTTAATTTATTGATCAAGCTTTGTTTACAAAGGTTGTATCTCATGTCTTTTTCGATTCTTTGGATGAGATCGTTATAGACTTCATCGAATGATGCAACAGGTTTACGGTCGATCATCTTGATGATATGCCAGCCATAAGAAGTGAGGACGGGTTTGGCAATTTCGCCATTTTTGAGGGGATAGACCACTTCAACGAATTCAGGAACCAGTCGATTGCATGTAAACCATGGCAAAACACCATCATGCATGGCTGAGCCCTTGTCATCGGAAAGGGTTTTGGCCAACTTGGAAAAGTCCGCTCCATTAGCGAGAAGTTGATAAACTGAGTCAGCACGTGCTTGAATGCGAAGGCTATCAGAATGCGAGGCTTTGGGTGGTATTTGAAAGAAGATATGAGCCACCTGAGCTTTCCCCAAAGCCGAGCGTTTATCGGTTACATTGATGATGTGATAACCAAAATCCGTTCGCACGATATCGGAGATTTTGCCTGGTTGAGTGCGGTATGCACCTGTTTCGAAAGGATAAACCATATTGAAAACAGTGAAGAAACCCAAATCGCCGCGATTGCCCTTGATAAAAGGATGTTGTGAAGTGGCTTCGCGATCTCGGGCCGAAGGATCTTCGGAATATTGAATAGCAAGCCGCTCGAAAGGCTCGCCTGAACAGGCTTTTCGCAATATTTCATCCATTCTTTTCCAGGTAGCAAGCGTGTCGGAAGGCGAAGCATCCTTGTCGCAACGAAGCAGGATATGACTGGCCCGCAAATCCCATTGCATACGTTCGTAAGCTTCATTTACCAGTTTCCGGAAAACGACAGAATCGATGAAATAGGACGCCGATAATTGTTTCCTATATCCAGCCAGCTCGTCTTTCAAAACCTTTACCGTGTCGAGTCCATTAACTTCTGCATCTCTAACTTTCAATTTGAAATTGATAAAAAGTTCGAGATATTCTTCCATCGATTTTTTATCAGCTACTTCTGACTGAACATTATTCTTTGAATAGATATTGAGAAATTCACTCACTCTGACGGGTTGTCCGTCAATGGTCATCAAAACAGGATCACTCGAATTTTGAGCATGTGTTTTACAAATGATCAAGGAAAGACCTACAAAAACTGCAATAAACCCAAAAGTTTTTCTTCTCATATATATACAATTTTATTTATTGATTTTCTTCATGAAGATTAACGGCTATAATTAGGAGCCTCACTTATAATAGTTACATCGTGAGGATGGCTTTCGATGATTCCGGCTTGGGTAATACGGATGAAGGTAGCCTTTCGAAGTTCCGATATATTTTTGCAACCAGTATAACCCATACCCGATCTCATGCCTCCCACCATTTGAGTAACCACTTCATTGAGAGAACCTTTATAGGGAACTCTTCCCACTATACCTTCGGGAACCAATTTCTTAATATCGTCTTCCATATCCTGAAAATAACGATCCTTCGAACCTTTCTGCATAGCCTCAATGGAGCCCATACCTCTGTAAGTCTTATATTTTCTTCCCTCGTAAATTACGGCTTCGCCGGGTGATTCATCCACGCCCGCGAACAAAGAACCTGCCATGATTGTGGACGCACCTGCTGCAAGGGCCTTTACGATATCTCCCGTAAAGCGAATACCTCCGTCAGCAATCAAAGGCACAGGGGTATCTTTTATCACATCATAAACCTCCATGATGGCAGTAAGTTGAGGAACGCCTATTCCGGCTATAATTCTGGTCGTGCAGATGGAACCCGGTCCAATCCCCACCTTGATGGCATCAATATCTAACTTCAAAAGGTCTTCGGCTGCTTGGCGAGTTGCAATATTACCTACCACAATGTCGATGTCAGGGAAAGCTGATTTTACCTGACGAGCCATTTCTAAAACGGCTTTAGAATGACCATGAGCCGTATCGATGACTACAGCATCGACTCCTTCGGCTACAAGAGCATTCACTCTTTCGAGTGTATCTCTAGCAACACCAACGGCAGCAGCTACCCGCAACCTGCCTTTATCGTCCTTACAGGCATTAGGCATTGACTTGAGTTTTATGATGTCTTTGTAGGTAATTAAGCCAATTAAATGTCCTTGTTTGTCTACTACGGGTAATTTTTCTATTTTATACTGATTCAAAATCTCTGCCGCTGTTTCGAAGTCAGTAAATTCTTCGGTGGTGATGACTTTCTGGGTCATAACCTCACTCACCGATTTCTGGATGTTACGTTCGAAACGAAGATCGCGGTTGGTAATGATGCCCACCAAGATGAGATCATCGTTTACCACTGGGATGCCGCCGATTTTATGTTCACGCATAATATTGATGGCATCGGCAACCCTGGCATTTACATTTACCGTAATAGGCTGAAGTATCATTCCGGCCTCGGCGCGTTTCACCTTCCTAACCTCCAAGGCCTGCTGTTCGATGGTCATATTCTTATGAATCACTCCAATACCGCCTTCGCGAGCAATGGCAATGGCCATTGTCGATTCGGTAACCGTATCCATGGCAGCCGTCACAATGGGAATCTTTACAGCAATATTCCGACTGAAATAAGAGGAGATATCCACTTCGCGTGGTATCACCTCCGAATAAGAAGGAACAAGAAGAACGTCATCGTAAGTGAGCCCTTCCCGCTCGACTCTCGCAGTTCTTTCTTTCATAGCTTTCTTTTTCAATTCTGCAAAAATAGGAATTTTAAAGCATTGCTCACCAAGCAGTCATGTTTATAAATTCCACACTCCTCGATACTGCACTTTCCGACGAGTATATAGGCTCAGTCGAGCAATACGAAAGTTCCCGACCGATCAAAATATTTGCCTTTTCGTGTTAAAAAACGGATATAATACACATAAACCCCACTTTCCACTTTTTTCCCCTTACAAGTACCATCCCAGCCTTCATCGAGCGAGTGGGTTTCGAAAATCATCTGCCCTATTCGACTGAAAACAGCAAAATAATATTCTGTGGGATCGATGGCCATGATAAAAGGTTTGAAAATATGACCGACAGTGCTGCGAAAAGGGATAAAAGCAGTGGGAATATAAAAATGATAATCTGGTTCGATGACTACCGTATTGGATTGTGAAATCTCCTTGAAGAAAAAAGGATTGCCATGGGCTTCTATAGCGCGTATAAAATACATAGCACCTGTTTCACGATCGATATTTGGATCGCTCCATATTGTGTCGTCGGGATTTAGTTTTGCTACCAAAACAGTGTCTAAAAATTCTATCCTGTAAACTTCATACCCTTCGAGGCCATTATACCAATCTCTATATGCATTCCACTGCAAATCGGAGCTGTGCGGATTTTTCAACAATATGTTCGAAGCTAGATTTGATACTAAGGTCTCTTCGCCACAACTATCCAAAACAATTAAACGATAATGATACTGGTTTTTCGAAACATTTACCGCAGAATCTATAAAATATATAACAGCATCTTTTTGCGTAAACTCCTTCACTTGTGCAAAATTTCCCGAATAATTGGTCATTCTTTGAAGAAAGAATTTTTGAATAGGAGCCGCAGTATCTACATGAAACCCGAGGGCAATTGATTGATTGTTCACCACAGTGCCATAACGAATATAAGCGTATTCGGGTTGAGGGGGTATTCTTACATGTAAGTAACGAACATTACTCGATGCGGAGATTTGTCCGTTGATCGAATTTGCTCTGATAAAAAAAGAATATTTTACCTTATCTTGAGGCTGAATAAAGTCATAAGTCAAGGTCGAAGCATTTAGATGGACGAAAGGATAAAACGTGTTGTTATTTTCGCTCAGATACACCGTATACCCGCCGAGGCCTCCCGGCAGGTTGGTATAAGAAGACCAATGAAGCCGGATGCGTCCTAAGCATACTTCAAAAATAGGCTCAGCCAATAAAATCGATCCCTGGGCTTGGGAAATTCCCATGTCCTCGCTCACATTGCCACAATAATCGAAGGCTGCAACAGAATATTTCCATGATTTTACTGAAGGATCATTCAGCGTATCGATAAAAAAAGTGGTATGAGCATCTGGAATTAACGCCAGTGTATCCCAAATGCCCTGATCTTGCAAATAAACAATGTAACCCGCTGCATCGGGAGCATTCACCTCTTGCCAGCCTAAATGTATCCGGCCATTCACAACACTTACACTATCGAAAATGGGTGTAGGTGGCTGTTCGATATCATGATCAACCTTTGCAATAGCTGAAACCGATCCACAATAACTATCATCCACTTCAATCTTGTAATACCTGTCCACGCAGGGACGAACCTCATGTATATAACTCAAATCAGTTGTACTGTCTATTTTTGTCCACTTTCCACCCTCTTCCCGGCAAAAAATTCTGTACCACCCATCACAACTCGATGGCAAAGTATCCATCAAAGCATTCCATTGCAGTTGAATATAAGTTTGGTCGAGGATAGAACCAACCGGTAAAATGGCTGCAATCGTATCCGAATCAAACGAAAGGCCCGTAGTAGTAATAGTCCTAACGAAATAATAAGCATGAACAGCATTGGCATTTGCTCCAATATGTCGATAATGCAATATTTCCAAATCCGGAATCTGAGCAATGAGGTCGAAAGAAGAAAAAATATCGGATGAATAGTAAACTTCATTTCGCTGAAAATCAATAACACTCCCCCCTGGCTGCCAATAAATGGTAACATCGCCATTCGCTGCCACTTCACTGCATTTTATTTCTACAGGTAATGATTGCACCTGTGAAAATGGCATCGTATATAAAAAAAGAATGAAAAGAATGGAAGGAAAGGTCATTTTCATGAAACGAAAACGTAAAGTTCGTGTCCTATATTTTTGCAAATTTAAAGATACAGCAAATTATCCTTTAGTTTCCTACCGAAATAAAACTTCGGAAAGGTCGAAATGTAGCATGAAGCGAGTGCAATTGTCCTATGCCTGTGCAACGAATCTATTATTATTCATTATTCATCATTTAAAACAAATCATTTGAATCGAATTTCGATGTTATGCATTCTATTTAAAAAATTTTTATGAATATTGCATTCTAACAATCTGCTTATGACTTTAATTGCACCTTCTATTCTGACTACTGATTTTTCCAAATTATCGGATACGATTTCTATGTTGCAGCTTAGCGAAGCCGATTGGATTCATCTCGACATCATGGACGGGGTATTTGTTCCCAATCTTACTTTTGGTTTTCCAGTAATTCGTGCAATTAGGAAACACACTACCAAGCCATTGGATGTGCATTTAATGATGGTAGAACCCGAGAAATATTTCAAAGAATTTCGAGAAGCCGGGGCCGATATTTTAAGTGTACACGTCGAAGTTTCTCCGCATCTGCATCGCCATCTAACTACTATCAAGCAACTGGGAATGAAAGCCGGTGCAGTACTCAATCCTCACACTTCTCTAGTAAATATTGAAAATGTACTTCACCAAGTAGACATCATTCTTTTAATGTCGGTGAATCCAGGTTTTGGTGGGCAAGTATTCATTCCTCAAACAATCGAAAAAATCAGAAAACTAAAAAAAATGCTTCTCGAGTCAGGCTCGAAGGCGTTGATCGAAGTGGATGGAGGCGTAGGTTTGGACAATGCTCAGTCCTTGATCGATGCAGGTGTCGATATTTTAGTGGTAGGGAACAGCATTTTTTCTCAATCCGATCCCCAGCTTGCCATCCACCAATTGAAACATTCGAAAAGATGAAGAAACTTCTCATCCTTGGGCTGATTTTAATTTGCCTACTCGCTCGTGCACAAGAGAATCAGCTCATTGTAATGTTTTACAATACCGAAAACCTCTTCGATACCGAAGATGATCCGGAAAAAACGGATGAAGGCTTTACCCCCGAAGGAAACTATCATTGGACGAAAGCCCGGCTATATAAAAAATTGAATAATCTAGCCCGTGTGATTCTTGCTTCAGGTGAATGGGACAATCCTTCAATCATTGGTCTTTGTGAAGTGGAAAACCGAAACGTTTTGCAGATGTTCACCCAATATACGGCTCTCAAATCGGTTGGATATCGTTTTATCCACTACGAAAGCCCTGATCCGCGAGGAATCGACGTTGCTCTATTATATAATCCCGATGATTTTATGCCTTTGATTTCAAGGCCCATACGGGTAAAAAACGAAAAAGGAGAGCTTTTGCAGACCAGAGATATTCTCTATGTGAAAGGCTTGGTAAGGGATATAGATACTCTGCATATTTTCGTGAATCACTGGCCATCGAAATATGGAGGCGTGGCAGGTTCACTCCCTCGGCGCTTTGCCGCCGCGCTTACACTTAAACAACAAGTAGATTCTTTGCTTCATCAAGGCGAAGCCAATATACTGATTATGGGCGATTTGAATGATAATCCTTTCGACATTTCGGTGAAAGACGTGCTTCAGGCCTGCATAGATACAGCAAACTGCGAATCATCTCTTATCAATCTGATGGCTCCATTGATGAAAACGCAAAATGCAGGTAGTCATAAATTTCAAGGTCAATGGGATATTATTGATAATATAATCGTTTCGAAAACTTTATACGAAGGCAAATTGCACCTGAGAGCCCGAAAAGCAAAAATATTTGCTCCCCCTTTCATGCTGACAAAAGACAAAAATTATACTGGGAAAAAAATCTATCGTACTTATAACGGCATGAAATACGAAGGTGGATATAGCGATCACTTGCCTGTCATTACCTTTCTTGCGGTAAAAAGACCTGAGATATAAATGATCGAATAAATATTTCATCAATAAGAATCATGAAAAATCTATTCTACTCCTGCAAAATGACGCATAAATTGGACACGTTCGTATGAAGCAGGATTTTCTATATTTTTCAGACTCATTTTACCAATAATCTGTTCAAGTGATTCATATCCACGCTGGTCCATCCAAGAACCAATTTGCTGGTTAGTATCGGCAATACGTGAAAAACCATAACGATAGAGAGCCGACACCATTTGTACGGCTTTTGCGCCAACCAGTAAGAGTTTCAAAGCCTCTTCGCCACTATCCACACCCGTCGAACCCGCCAAATCGCAATGCATTCTGTCGCTCAGCATGGCAATCCAGCGCAAAGGGAGATTGAGCTCACCAGGTTGACTGAACACATGCCCGCTGGTTACTTCCAAGGTATCTATATCAATCTCGGGACTGTAAAAACGATTGAAAAGTACCATCCCTTTGATTCCTGTCCATGATAACTGTAAAAACGTCCTGGTCAAACTCGAAAAATACCAGCTCAGCTTAATGCTTACAGGAATATTCAGTTCCCTGAGTACAGCCTTTGCTATATCGAAATAAAGTTTCTCGTTTTCTTCACTACTCCTGAAAGGGTCGGAAGGAAGGATAAATATATTTAATTCGAGTGCATCAGCACCCGCTTGTTCGATCTGCCGGGCAAAACTCGTCCACTGAGCAGCAGTAATACAGTTAATGCTTGCAATGATAGGGAAAGACGTATTTTCCTTAGCATCAAAAATCAATCGAAGATATTTATCGAGTTCATGCGATTGAGTGTATTGATGAATATAATCCCATGCTTCAGGATAAGGCGATTGCTGAAAAGAATGGGCCTGATGCGCCTCAAACCTGATTTGTTCTTCGAAAATGGATTTCAATACAACCGCACCCGCGCCCTGCCGCTCGATCTCGACGATGTTCTTTAGAGAAGAGGTTAATCCTGAACTACCAGCTATAATAGGGCTTCTCAAATTCAAGCCCATATAATTCGTATTCAAATTGGCCATATCACGAAAATTTTAATCTTGATTTTTCGAACCACAAACCTAAATAATTTTCCCTTCGTTTGGATGATTTCGGCAAACTTCATTCTCAATGAATGTTCGAACCATTGAAATTATCATTCCTGCGAATCCATCAAATAATTCAGACAGACAATCGAATTCCCTTATCTGATGAGATTTCCGTGCTTTCTTTTTGACAAGAAGATTTTCTTGATCCCACTCGACTAAATCGAAAACATAAGGCAACAAACTCTTATTCAGGAAGGTAAATTCACATTCAACACATCGAAGAACCTCCACAAATACGTTTCTTTTTCAAACAACCATTCCTTTCGAGAAATATGCCATGAAGCAGAATTTCAAAGTTTTCGTGCTTCGGCAAAACTGTAATAATTGTTGATTCCAATAATAAGATGATCGAGAAGAACAATATCGAGCAACTTACCTGCGGCAGCAATCTTTTCGGTAAGATTAATATCGGCGGCACTTGGTTGAAGATTCCCTGAGGGATGATTATGTGCAATGATGAGAGAAGAAGCAAACTTTTCGAGGGCCAACCGCATGATGCGCTTGGGATCAACTACCGTTCCATCCGTCCCTCCTTCACCTATCAAAATCGGTTCGCCTAAAGGACTGTTGGCCTTGTTCAAGAACAATGCATAAAATCGCTCATAATGATTATCTTCTAAATATTTCCTGAAAATCAGATAAGCATCCTTGCTCGACTGAATTTTCCCCTGTTCAAAGGCTTCCTCGGAGAGTCGGCGCTTGCCAAGCTCCAAAGCGGCCTTTATGGTAACGGCCTTTGCCATTCCAATTCCTTTATATTTCATCAAATCCGATAATTCCAGTCTGGAAAGAGCCGTTAAATTGTTCTGGTGATCCTGTAAGATGCGCTTTGCCAAATCTAAAGCACTCTCTTCAATGTTACCTGAAGATATTAAAATAGCCAGTAATTCTGCATTGCTCAATGAATCGGGTCCCTTTTTCAGCATCTTTTCCCGAGGCCGGTCGTCCTCTGCCCATTGATGAATACTCTTACTCTCTTCCTTCTTTTTCATAAGATTTTCGTTTTGCCGAAGTAAAATTAAATACTTTACTCGATTCCTATGGTTACATCTTTAGGGGATTAAAAATTTCCAAAATCCTCATCATACTGAAATCTCCGTCTATAAAAATTTTCAGCCTGCTCGAATTGTGCATTCACATCAATCCCAAGCTACAAATCCTCACATTAGCTCCAGAATCAAAATGAATTGCATTCTTTTATCTTTCTATTTATTTGATACTTCAGAATCCCAGATGGATTCAAATCATCGAAAACTTTTCAAATTTTAGGACTCTTCCCCATGATAAATTCTATCTGAGCTCCATCTTTCAAATCAGAATGATGAATAAATGGGGTTGAAAGGGGTTTGCCGTTGAGGAGAACCTGCTGTACATAAGGTATATCAGACCGAAAATTTTTCGTAACGATATGAATATTATGACCATTCTCAAGCTGGAAGTTAATTTCCTCAAAAGCAGGCCTGCCTATGGTATATTCGGTGCTACCCGGGCAAATCGGATAAAAACCCAATGAACTAAAGATATACCAGGCCGACATCTGACCGCAATCATCATTGCCACAAAGGCCTGATGGAGAATTTCTATAGAATGTTTTCAAAATTTTTTCGACCTGCAATCCTGTTTTCCAAGGATGCGAAGTGTAATTATACAAATAAGGAATATGGTGCCCGGGTTCATTTCCATGGACATAATTTCCCATTACCCCATCTTTAGTAATATCTTCAGTATTTTCGTAATATTCTTCGGGCAACGACATGGTGAACAACGTATCGAGATAGGCTTCGAGTTTATTTGCGCCGCCCATTAGCTGGATTAAGCCATCGATATCATGAGGTACAAAGAGGCTGTAAGTCCAGGCATTCCCCTCTATAAATCCCTGATTATGCGTCGACAGAGGATCGAAAGGTTTCACGAAGTGTCCATTACGTTTTTTAGGGCGCATCATTCCGGTTTCATAGTCGAATACATTACGGTAATTCAAGGAACGATTCTTGAAGATTTTTGCCAGACTATCCTTGCCGAGGGCTAAGGCCATTTGTGAAAGTGTCCAGTCGTCGTAAGCATATTCAAGCGTCGTTGACACCGAAGTTGGGGATGTTTCAGAGGCAACATATCCCAACTGCATATATTCACCCAATCCATCGTAAGATTTGTAGGTTGCCGTTTGCAGCATATCCTTTAAGGCCTGGTCGGGCGGAAAATCTCTAATGCCCTTTACCCAGGCATCGGCAACGACTGGTAAGGCATGGTAACCTGTCATACACCAATTTTCGTTGGCATGATGCGACCAAACGGGAAGCATGCCATGCACACTCTGGCTGGCATGAGCAAGCATGGAGCGAATCATGTCGTTGGCTTGTGATGGATGATAGAGCAAAAGGAAAGGATGCAAGGCACGAAAAGTATCCCATAATGAAAAAACCGTATAATTGGTAAATCCTTGGGTAGTATGAATCTCATGATCGAGGCCACGATACCGAGCATCTACATCCTGATAAATATTTGGACACAATAAACTGTGATACAGCGCAGTGTAAAACACAATTTTTTCCTCATTCGTAGCTACGATCTTAACTCTGTTCAATTCAGCATCCCAGCTCTGTGTTGCCTGCTTTCGAATCTCATCGAAGGTAAAAGGAGCTGCTTCGGTAAGAAGATTTTTCATGGCACCTTGCTCACTCACTCCTGAAATACCCATTTTTACAACCAATTGTTCACCCGATCGAATATCGAACTTAAAAATGGCCTTTAATTTCCGACCGCTACGTTCTGGAAAATTATGGTCCATTTTCCATCTGCGCCAAAAACCTGTATAGATTTCCTTATCAAGATTGAGCAAATTATATTCCTGAACGGGTTTAGAAAATGTCATGGCAAAATAGATAAACCTCTCACGGGCCCATCCGTTGGTTTGACGATAACCCGTAACCAGTGTATCATTGACTACATGTAATGAGCTCCACACGACTTTGCCGTCGTAATTATAAATTCCATGCGTCATATCGAGTAAAAGGTAGCAGCTGTCGGCACGATGAAAAGTGTAACGATGTACGCCAGTGCGCTGGGTAGCCGTAAGTTCCGCATCTATGTCATAATCGGTAAGACAAACCCGGTAATAACCCGCTTCGGCCTTTTCACGACTTTTGTCGTATCGGCTTCTATAGCCACTCCCTGGTTTTGAAGCTATACCGGGATTGATTTTTATCTTGCCTGAAACAGGCATCAATAAAAAATCGCCCAAATCGGAATGACCCGTACCATGCAAATGAGTATGACTAAACCCCACAATGGTCGGATCGTTATACTGATAACCTGCACAATACTGATAAACCTGAGGATTATAGACATTCCCATCATTATAAGGAATTGTATCGGTATCGGGACTCAACTGCACAAATCCAAATGGAACCGTAGCCCCTGGAAAAGTATGCCCCATTTTGTCGGTTCCAATAAATGGATTCACATATTTCGAATTTCCCTGACCAAAGGTCCAACTAAAAGCCAATAAATTGATAATGAGTAAAAATTTTTTCATCGAAAATCTTTAAAGGTTTAGATATAAAACAGCACGAAATTACGGAAAAGTCTCTAAGGGTTTTGAATTCCTCCATAAATGCATCTCGAATTCTTTTCGGTTATCCATAGTTCCGTGCGCGAATTAGCCTTATCTTTGCAACAAAGGGATGAAATAATGAGTTCAATTATAGAATCAGCAAGTTATAATGAAGAAAGTATTCGCTCACTCGACTGGCGTGAACATATTCGCATGCGGCCCGGAATGTATATTGGAAAGCTGGGTGATGGGGCTTCACACGACGACGGCATCTATGTTCTCCTGAAAGAAATCATGGACAACGCCATTGATGAATTCGTGATGGGATTTGGCAAAACCATAGAAGTAAACATTCAGGATCGGCGAGTGAATGTAAGAGACTATGGCAGGGGTATTCCCCTGGGACGCCTGCTTGAATGTGTCTCGAAAATCAATACCGGCGCAAAATATGATTCGAAGGTTTTTAAAAAGTCGGTAGGACTGAACGGTGTTGGGAGTAAAGCCGTCAATGCCTTGTCATCATGGTTTCAGATTCAAAGCATTCGCGATGGAAAGACAAAGATTGTTGAATTTCATAAAGGATTGCTGATAAAAGAGATAGAACAATCCTCTGATTTACGTTCAGGAACTCTTGTTAGTTTTATACCCGATGAAGAAATCTTCGGTAATTATCATTTTCTCAACGAACATGTGGAACGACAGCTATGGAACTATGCTTTTTTGAATAACGGGCTTACCATTCTCTTTAATGGCCAGCGACTTCAGGCAAAAAACGGATTGGCCGATTTGCTCGAAGTAAACATGGAAACCGAACCTCTTTATCCCATCATCCATCTGAAAGATGCTGATTTTGAATGCGCTTTCACACATGATTCCTCACATTATGGAGAAGAGTATTATTCCTTTGTAAACGGGCAGCATACCATTCAGGGGGGAACGCACCAGCAGGCTTTTAGAGAAGCTTATGTAAAAACCATCCGAGATTTCTTCAAGAAAGATTATGATACCTCCGATATTCGCACTGGTCTTATTGCCGCTATTAGCATTAAAATTCAGGAACCCATCTTCGAATCTCAAACCAAGACACGCCTCGGTTCTACCCTTATGGAACCCGAAGGACAAAGCGTCAGCAAGTATATTCATGATTTTCTAAAAAAACATCTCGACGATTATCTTCATATCAATCCTGCTACGGCCGAAGCCATTCAGCGTAAAATTCTGCAAAGTGAGAAGGAACGCAAGGAAATGGCAGGCATTAAGAAGCTTGCTCGCGAAAGTGCCAAGAAAGTTAGTCTTCACAATAAAAAATTACGCGATTGTCGTATTCATTACAATTCGAACGACCCTCGCAAACTCGAATCCACTCTTTTTATCACCGAAGGAGATTCAGCAAGTGGTTCGATCACTAAAAGCCGCGACGTCAATACTCAGGCCGTATTCAGCCTGAAAGGCAAACCCTTGAACAGCTATGGGCTTTCAAAAAAAATCGTTTACGAAAACGAAGAATTTAACCTCTTGCAATCAGCCCTCGATATCGAAGATGGTTTGGAAAATCTACGTTACAATCAGATTGTGATTGCCACCGATGCCGACGTGGATGGCATGCACATCCGACTGCTCCTGCTCACATTCTTTCTTCAGTTTTTCCCCGATCTGGTAAAAGCCGGACATTTATTCATTTTGCAAACTCCTTTGTTCAGGGTAAGAAACAAACAACATACATTTTATTGTTACAATGAAGAAGAAAAGGAAGAAGCCTTGGCTAAAACGGGAAAGAATCCTGAAATCACCAGATTCAAAGGCTTGGGAGAAATTTCTCCCGAAGAATTTCGTCATTTTATTGGCCCACAAATGCGCCTCGACCCCGTAATTCTTCGCAAAGACCAAGCTATCAACGAAATTCTCGCATATTACATGGGAAAAAATACTCCCCAACGCCAGGCATTCATCATAGAAAACCTACGCTACGAGGCCGATGCTATTTTCATAGATTGATTCATATCCGTTCATGAGTATTTTCCGAACAGATCAAGAAAAATCAATTTCTTTATATCGAAATTTCTATTTTGTTCGAAAAATCATTCGGACAATTTTTAAAAAATAAAATTTACTATAATTTTGTACTACATTGCCTGATATTATCAAATAATCATATATCTCATTCACTGTCAAACATTTAAAAATATAAAAATTATGGATAGAGAAAAATTCAAGGAAAATGCAAAAAAGAACATAGACGATCTCTTTGCCAAGATCGACGAAATGGAAGCCAAAAAGGACAAGGTTAAAGCTGAAACTCGAGCCGAATACGAAGCTAAGATCAACGAATTGAAGGCAAAAAAAGACGAGCTTCAAAAAAAATATGAAGCACTAAGCGAAGCAACCGACGAAAAATGGGATGAGGTTAAAGATACCTTTTCCTGTTTTCCGCACTTTTTTGCAACACCCTTATAAGTATTTGAATATCAATAATTATTTTATAATTTTGGGTGTTGCAAAATTTTTTATCATGTTCATTCGAAAAGTAAAAAATCGGTCCGGGAGT
>Ga0208197_1001323_pt1 | contig 25151 bp, 19 predicted proteins | sample AD_JPNNA4_MetaG_FD_184444 | JGI IMG/M metagenome (GOLD analysis project Ga0208197, IMG submission 184444) | Active sludge microbial communities of municipal wastewater-treating anaerobic digesters from Japan - AD_JPNNA4_MetaG (SPAdes) (version 2) | ecosystem: Engineered > Bioreactor > Anaerobic...
CCTGTTTTGTATTCATACTTATCATATGTTTTTGTGTTGCTTTTTATTTCCCAAAGCAACTGGTTTAACATTATAAGTGGTATACTTTTCAACGAGAATGTGGTATACTTTTCAATTAATATTTACAGTTCTTTGACCCATGATAGTTTGTGTTTCGAAAGGCATAACTTTTTCCCATAAATTTACCTTTTTATATTGTATACCATGTGTGTAGATACCTGTATACTATGTGTGTAGGCCAAACAGAGGAGGCCGGGAGGGGCAATCTGAGGAGACATGGAGTATAGTTTTAAATTATTTTCATCCTTTTCGTGTTTTAATTATAAGTACTTCATACATCAATACTTTTAAGTGCTTCGAGGAGAAGGTTGTTTTCATACGGAGTTCCGATTGTTATCCTCAGGCAGTTTTCCACTGCCGAAGTTCTGTTCCTTACGATTATATCGTTGTTAATCAGTTTGTTATATATCTGGTTTGCATTTGTCACCTTCACCAGAAGAAAATTTGCATCGGAAGGGAATACTTTTACCGTGACAGGCAGTTTTTTTATTTCCTCTGCGACTCTTTCTCTTTCGCTTATCAGCTCAAGCACCTGATTTCTATAATCGTTGTTTTCGGTTAGCTTATCGAGAGCGGCTTTCTGGTTAATAGTGCTTACATTATACGGTGGTTTTACCTTGTTGAAATAACCTATTATCCGGGGGTCGGCAAATGCTATTCCAATTCTTGCGGCCGCCAGGCCGAGCGCTTTACTGAAGGTCTGCATCACTATCAGGTTCGGGTAGTTCTTTATTTTCTTCAGGAATGAAGGCTTACGACTGAAATCGGAATAGGCTTCATCGAGAAGGAGAATACCTTCGAACCTGCCGAGTATATATTCTATGCTTTCGGGATTCATGCAGTTGCCTGTCGGGTTATTGGGAGAGCAGATGAATATGACTTTCAGCTTTTCGTCGCCGAAATATTTCTCTGCAGCGTTTATGTCTATCTGGAAATCCTCATCAAGAGGCACTTTTATGACTTCGAGGTCGTTAATGGCGGCCGAAACCTCATACATGCCGTAGGTGGGAGGGAAGGTCATAACTTTATCAATGCCAGGATTGCCGAATATCCTCAGGGTAAGATCTATGATCTCGTCGCTCCCGTTTCCAATGAAGATATATTCCCTTTCAATGCCTTTCTGTTTCGATATAAGCTCCTTCAGCTTCTGCTGGTAAGGATCGGGGTAGCGGTTGAGGGTTCCCCAGGGATTCTCATTGGCATCGAGGAAAACTCCTGTCTTACCCTTGTATTCATCCCTTGCAGATGAGTAGGGGGTGAGCTTTCGGATGTTTTCTCTTACAAGTTTTTCGATATTGGACATAAAACTTATAATAATCTTGTCTTTATTGCATTACTGTGAGCTTTCAGGTTTTCTGCTTCAGCCATCTCGATAATCGAGGGAGCGAGATATGTAAGCCCTTCTTTCGACACTTCCTGGAAGAAGATTTGTTTCATGAAGTCTGCTGCAGTAAGTCCGCTGTAGCTATGTGCAAACCCGTTTGTCGGGAGGGTGTGATTTGGCCCGATGGCATAATCTCCGGCGCTCTGGCAACTGTATTCTCCGAGGAATACTGAACCGGCTGAAGTAACCTTTTCTGCAAGAGTTCGGCAGTCGGGACTGTTGATAACAAGATGTTCGGGTGCATAGAGGTTGCTGAATGCTATGCAGTCATCCAGTGAAGGCAGGAGAACCGCAAGGCTGTGGCTAAGGGATTTGCGTATCAGCTCTTTTCTTGGGAGAAGGCCGAGTTGTTTTTCTATTTCAGCTTCCACCTTATCTATCAGTTCCTTACTGTCGGTAAGGAGAACAGCCTGGCTATCGGGGCCATGTTCGGTCTGTGACAGAAGGTCGCAGGCAACAAATTCAGGTTTTGCCTCTTTTCCGGCGATAACGAGCACCTCGCTCGGGCCTGCCGGCATATCTATAGCAACGCCGAATCGCTGTACCAGCTCCTTGGCTTTTGTGACATACCTATTGCCAGGGCCGAATATCTTATACACTTTTGGGATAGTCTGTGTGCCGAACGCCATTGCTGCAACGGCCTGCGCTCCACCGACCTTGAAAATGTTTCTCAAACCGAGCACTTCTGCAGTGTAAAGAATTACAGGGTTAATCGTTCCATTTTTGTCGGGAGGCGTGCAGAGGATTATATCCCTGCAGCCTGCAAGTTTTGCAGGAATACCCAGCATCAGCACTGTGGAGAAAAGAGGCGCCGTGCCGCCGGGGATGTACAGTCCCACTTTTTCGATCGGTACGCTCTTGCTCCAGCATTTTATTCCGGTGGGGATTACAACCGACTGGTCGCTGCCGATAAGGGCCAGATGAAATTTCTCGATATTTTTCCGTGCAATGTTGATAGCATCTTTGAGTGACTGAGGCACAGAAGCGGATGCATCCTGAATTTCTTTTTCGGTTACTTTGAGCGATGCCGGCCGCACGCCGTCGTATTTATCGCAATACTGCAGGAGGGCTTCGTCGCCTTTCAGGCAGACGTTTTCGATGATGCTTACAACAGTGTCGTGTAATTCCTCTGTTTCCACAAGGGGTCTCTCGCAGAGAGATATCCAGCTCTCCTCAGGAGGAAAGAAATATTTTCTCATCATTTTATCATTTTTTCTATTGGTATAACAAGGATGCCTTCGGCGCCGGCTTCCCTGAGCATATCTATTCTTTCCCAGAAATCATCCTCTCGAACGACGGAATGCAGGCTCACCCAGCCTTTTTCCATCAGAGGAAGGATTGTGGGGCTTTTCATTCCGGGAAGGATTCCGGCAATCCGTTCAACAGCATCCTCAGGCGCATTAAGAAGGATATATTTATTCTCTTTGGCATTCTTAACGGCATTTATTCTGAAGACCAGCTTATTCAGGATATTCAGTTTTTTCTCATCGAGGTTTTTGTTAGCAACAAGTATTGCCTGGCTGTCCATAATAGTGGCAACCTCTTTCAGGCCGTTTGTAAGCAAGGTGCTTCCCGAGCTCACTATATCGCAAACGGCGTCGGCAAGGCCTATTCCGGGTGCTATCTCCACGCTTCCGCTTATTTCTTCTATTTCAGATTTCAAATTGTTCTTTTTCAGGAAGTCGGAAAGTAATCTCGGGTAACTTGTGGCAATTTTTTTTCCGTTGAAAAAATGGAGGCCAGGATAGTCTTCGTCTTTGGGTATGGCGAGGCTGAGGCGGCATCGGGCGAATCCGAGTTTCTCGATGATCCTGATATCTCTTCCTTTTTCTGAGACCATGTTTTCACCGACAATACCGGCGTCGGCCACACCCTGTTCGACGTACTGAGGTATGTCGTCGTCGCGGAGGAAAAGTATTTCGACCGGGAAATTGATTGCCTTTGTTTTGAGGATGCCAGTGCCGTTCGAAAATTTTATACCGCACTCTTGGAGAAGCCGCTTCGAATTTTCGCTAAGCCTGCCGCTTTTCTGGATTGCTATTTTAAGCTCTTTCATAATTTTTATTTATTATCACAGGGTTTCTTAGCGGCACAAAAAAACCCGTCTGTTTACTCAGACGGGTAATGATATCTTTTGCCGCATACTACAGCATCACTACCTCGCCTGAGTGGTAAGGAAATGATGATGAAAGTATGTCCTGTATGTTTTCATAATTTATTGCGACAAAAGTAAAATAATTTTAAGTACAATGCAAAATAAATTTTATTCTGGTAAGAAAATCGCACATTTTGAAGTTCGTAAAGGTTATTCATAGTCGGTTTTGAACCGGATATTTTTCACCACCAGGTGAATTCATGCCACGGTTTCCATCTGGTTTACCCTTATTCTGGCGGTCATAAGGTTATGCAAAAGGCTTTTGAACTTTTCATTACTTAAATAATTTATCCTCAATTAATTTTAAATTTTTATTTACAAAAAACATATCAGGTTCATGTTTTATTGCTCTTGCTCTAATTTCAAAATTTGGATCTTCAACATTTTTATTGTCGAACAGAATAAGCCCAATACCAAACTGTCTACAAAGGGTATCAAGGCGTGTAATATCTTCTGTTAATGAATCGTTTGGGACTACTATATAAGATTTATGTGAAAATATTTTATACGCGCATGCCTGGCCGAATGCTGTTATAAGACCGTTTGAATCAATTTTTATTTCAGCAGATATAATTTCAGTTGGGAAAGGAACAATATCACTTCGTTTGGATTCTCTTATACCAACAACATCTGGAGTTCCCCACTTGTCACGAAAAATGTTGCCACCAAGTCCAATCGCATTTGTGCATTCTTTTTACCATCAACATAAAAATACAATTTAAATTTGTACTTTTAGTCTAGTTTTATAGGGGGTTAGACCATAAGGATTGTACCATAGAGAATTATGCAATAAATTCTTTAAGGTCTTTGCGCAATCAGGAAAATTACAGGGGCTTTGTGAAACTTGCGGTTAAAATGTTGCTTTTTCACCACGGAGCCCACGGATTTGCACGGGGAGAATCCGTGTTAACCCGTGTTACCCGTGGTGAATTGAATTATTTTCAGATAGAACACAGATGACACAGATGCAACGAATTTTCACGGATCAGCGTAAATCCGTAAAATCTACGTGCCATTGAAAATATATGAATCTCTTATGTTCTCGAAATTCAATCATTCAATCATTCAATCATCTAATCATCCAATCACCCATAATCCATTGTCAATTTCCTTCAGCCTTTTACCCGTATCTTTTTTGCCAACTAATTATGGTTTAGAGGATTCAGTCCGGCCGGTGTTTCATAAACTGCAGATGTCTAAAGTATGAAGTATAATTTTTTAAGCAGTTATCTATTTTTTTGTCTTTCTCTTAATTCTTTTGTTGTAATAAATCTTTTGAATCCTTTTTGTCTCAAGGTATTCATTAATATTTTATCACCGGTCCACAGTTTAGATTTCAAATGCAATGCGAGTGCTACAAACATAATATCGTCATTGTCCACATCTTTCGTCAACTCATCGGCTTTAAGGAGTATTTCTTTGGGCATGAATTCTTCTGATATGAAAATAATTCTTGTATAAAGGATACTTATTAATTCATCTATTTCATAATCAGAAAGATTTGAATACTTTTTTATTTTTTGAATATTATTCCGAATCTCAGTCTTAAGGTATGCAGGGCTGTAAAATTTTATTTTTTTATCGGAACAGAGAATTATTTGACCAATCCAACTTTGAGAATTAAGGATAGCGCTGAAAATGATGTTGGTGTCAACGACAATTCTCATTTCATGAGTCTGTCACGATTAGCTTTATACCATTTTTTGTTAATCTCTGATGAGAGTTGGTCAACAACAGCCTGAGGAGTTTTATATTTAGAAGTTAACTCCTTATATCGAAAGTAATTAGCCAATTCCTGCAACTCATCAGTATCAATTGTCGGTTGCAGCCTGATAATCACTTCCTTTTTAGTTCTCTCGATAATCATTTTATTTAATTTTATCCAAAGTTAATCAAATTTTTCAAATAATTTTTGAATTATTTCCAGATAGAACACCGATGACACAGATGCAACGAATATTCACAGATCAGCGTAAATCCGTAAAAATCCGTGTGCTATTAATAAATATATGAATCTCTTATGTCCCTGAAATCCAATCACCCAATCATCCAATCATCCAATCACTACTACAAACGGCTCGCTTCTGCGGAGCTCAAAGAGTACATTATTTTATGAGCTTTATGTGGTTTTAAAGGTGCATAGCAGGGGCCTGTAAGTTTGCCAAGCTTGCGGTTTGAATATTTTTTCAGGAAAAGGTGGGAAAATGGTTAATTGTAAACTGTAAATAAAAATATCGGTTTTTCTTAATCGGAAATGTACCGATTTCATTTTTTTATCCTTTCAATATTCTTTCGATTAATAAATAAATAAGCAAGATATATAATATTCCCCTTTAATTCATAAAAAATGGTAGTCTGTTTACTCAATACAGCCTTTCTCAATCTTGAGTTATAAATAGAAACAGGAAACATTTTTGGATTACTCGCAATTACATTTATCTGCCTTGCCAGTTTTGATTTAAAATTGTCAATCTCTTTTTGGGACCAATTATTTTTCAAATAATCGAGGATTTCTTCGAGATTATTTATTGCCTCATCAGTCCAGAATATTTTATAATCCATATTTATCTTTGACTTCCTGATGTGATGTGACTCTTCCTTCATCAATATCTCGCAAACCCCTTTCTATTCCCTTCTTTTGATTGTCAGTCAAATCATACCACCAGTCAAGATTTTTGGATTTTGAGTCCTTGATTGCTTTTAAGTACTCAATAGTTTCATTATCATCAAGTTTTGTAAGCCATTCAATTAGCTCCAATTTTATTGCATCGTGTCTCATTTCTTTTTTTTCAAATATACAAATTTTACCTATTATTAATGAATTTAGCAGGCTTCATAATTATTTAGATGTTTCCTGAAAGTTACAAAAAACGCATTACGTATTCAGGGGAATAATCGAAAATTATGCAATAAATTCTTTAGGGTCTTTGCGCAATCAGGAAAATTACCGGGGCTTTGTGAAATCTGCGGTTATAATATTATTTTTTTTACCACGGAGCGCACGGATTGGCACGGGGAAATCCGTGTTGACCCGTGCTCCGAGTGGTGAATTGAACTATTTCCAGATAGAACACTGATGACACGGATGCGACTGATATTCACGGATCAGCGTAAATCCGTAAAATCCGCGTAATCCGCGTGCTATTAATATGTGATTCTCTTATTTCCCTGGAATTCAATCCCCCATCATCCAATCACCCAATTCCCCGATATTTCCCCTATTACCTTTTACCTGTACCTGCAGTATAGCAAACAATATATGGGGTTCGATCCGGCCTGAATTCAATGCAATTATCTGCTTAGTTTTTCTTTAGCTTCTTCGAATGTGTTTACGAAATTGATTCGACCATATTTATTACTCTCGAATATAAAATCTCTAAAACTCTTGCTCGGGTATTTCGAAAAGTCACCGATGATAGCAAGTTGAACATCATAGTTAGAGAATTTCTGTAGTATTTCGCCGGCTATTCCAGTCTTAAGGTCAAAGAACTCGGGTATTATCTGATCCTTTTCTATAATAATCTTTTTGGAGTCCATATATATTGCATTCGCCATTAAATCCAGAACATCCTGTGTTTCACGTAGCACAACATCTGAAGATCTCAATATTGCAATTTTGATTCCATTTTCCTCGATAATATCTATTTTCATTCTAAAGCCCTATATCTTAAAGTTGGTCAATTATGTTCGATTATTTAAAAATTCCACAAAAGTCTAAGCGAATTCCTTCCAGTGTTTATGTTTAGAAGGATCATATTCCTTTTCCCACACAGGATCGGTTAAATTTATGAATTCTCTGGAATATTTGTCGAGGAATTTGCATATTTCCGGATTAGTAATAACCTCGTCGCTTCCGTTATATGATGGTTTAGCGTTATATCTCTTAACGATATCTCTTAGAACCTCAGGATGGTCAATTAATGCGCATGGTGCAAGAAGGTTTTTATTTTTGCAATATGGCTGTGCTTCTTGTAAAGCCTTAAAGAATGATGACTGAATGACATCGATTAATTTTTTGTCTTTAATATTGTCTGTTGAAAATTGCAGGAATACGCAAGGTTCGATATCTCCATGACAATTAATATGGAAATATCCTCCAGGCCTTGCGCCAGAAATACAACCACCCACAAATGGAGCGTCGTTCCAGAAGTCGCCGATGAAGATAGGTTTGGTTCGTCTGATCTCATGTATTCTGTCCCTGAGCTTATTTCTCTGCTCTGGAGTTGACATTAAGCTTACGTCCGGCTTTTTGCCAATAGGTACATACTGGAAAAACCAGCCGAAAGAGCACCCTTTTTCAATCATTAAATCAATAAATTCATCGGACATTAAGGTTTTAGTGGTGTATTTTGTAGGTGTGGCAGAAAATCCAAACAGAACTCCGGCATTTTTCAGATTATCCATTGCCCGCATCACCTTATTGAATGTACCTTTCCCTCTTCTTTCATCTGTTTCTTTTTCAAGACCTTCAATTGATATAGCTGGTGCAACATTTCCTAATTTTGCTAATTTTTCCACCATTTCCTTATCTAACAAGGTGCCATTTGTATAGGTCTGAAAATACATGTCATTATGTTTTTCGAATATTTTCAACAAATGAGGCCACATGTATGGTTCTCCGCCCGAAATAGTAACAAAATAGATACTAAGTTCTTTTGCTTCGGTTAATACTCTGTCCACAATTTCAAAAGAGAGACCTTCATCTTTTACATAACTACCTGCATAACAGCCATTGCAGTTCAGGTTGCATCTTGCGGTAGGGCTGATAACCATAAACCAGGGAGGTCTGAATCCTAATTTACTTTTCAATTCTTTTTGCTTTTGCCGGCCATATATTACGGCATTAAAAAAGAAATTTTCAATCAATTTATCTTTACTGTTTTTGGAAAGGTCTTTAAGGATTTTTCTCATTAGTTCAACAGAAGGGTGTCTTTCCTGAATAAGTTTCTTAATTCCTTCAATTTGAGCACTTGTCAGTTTATCGTCAGAAAGAGTTTTTTCAGCCAGATTAATAATTCGGACTAAGTTTTTATCAGAGAATTTCGAAGCCAACTTCAGAATTATCTTTAAATTTTTTTTGCTAATAGAAGTTTCCATAATCGTCTATTTTTAATCTACTTATTCAACCGGATGTTTACTATAAACCTTAAATTATTTTTAAGAACTCCGTTTGAAAAATGTTACGATTAAAAAATAAAATACTTTTAAGCAAAAATTAAGCCATGATACAAATATATAAAAATAATTGTTTCGTTTTTGAAATGGATTAATAAAAGGGAAACCCTTATACGCTGGAAAAAGCGTGGAAAAAACTTGTTTAAAACTAATTAGGTTTAAAAAACCTCACTTAATTTCAAAAGAAATCACCTGGTTATTAATTCTGTCTATGCCATAAATTATCTTCTTATTTTTCACTGATCGGTCGAAGGCAATTCCCTGTCCATATACTGGCACAGTAAGAGTTTTTACATGTTTAAGAGTAAAACCCGTGTTTGGGATTTCCATGACGTATATTTCCGGACGGTCGTGTCCGGTACAGTATAATCTGCCATCAAATCCCCATGCGGCACCCGAATTACTTTTTGGTTTAAAGAGTTCGATTATATTATCAGGAAATATCCATGCTTCAATTTGTTGCCATTTTTTATTGAATTTAATGACAGATGTCCAGCGCGTATCTTTGCCCTCACTTGAGCCTGTGCCCGTATAGTGTGCGAAACCGACATACCAGCATCCGTCGTATTTATCTATCCATGTTGCAGATCCTGCATAGATGCCGAAACTATGGTTACCTAAATGTTTGAGAGTTTTTGCATCGAAGATTTCTATTGAGCTTGCCATAGGTGAAGCAGGATAATTTGAAGAAGCGCAGTATAATCGTCCTCTTATCACCACACCGCTGTTAAGATGGGAAATTCCTTCTTCCGATCCATCCCATTTAGTTGTCAGTAGCCCGCTCTTTTTGTCGTGTTTTGTGATGGTACTGTTATTGATGACGTAAAAACAGCTTTTGTCGACCGCCACTGCCTGTTTTGCTTCAGATACCGTAAATCTTGCAAGTTCTCCGGTTTGTTTGGAGATTTCCTGTCCGGATAAGGGAAATATAACTGCAGGTGTAAGGATAATTAAATGAATAAATTTTATAATGTGGCGTAAAACCATTTTCCTTAATAAATTGTTATTCCAATTGTACTCTCTCAGCCACCATATCTCCGACTTCGGTTGTAGAATAGCCCATTTTGCCTGCGCCCAGATCTTTTATTTTGTTTGCTGTCACATACATTATTGCATTTTCTATTGCGGTTGCAGCTTTTTCCTCTCCGAGATGTTCGAGCATCATAGCGCCACTTGCAATGGCAGCCAGAGGGTTTATCACATTTTTGCCTGCATATTTTGGAGCCGAGCCGCCTATAGGTTCAAACATTGAGACGCCTTCGGGGTTAATGTTACCTCCGGCTGCAATACCCATGCCTCCCTGTGTGATAGCACCAAGGTCGGTTATTATATCTCCGAACATATTGCTGGTTACTATAACATCGAACCATTCGGGATTTTTTATCATCCACATACATGTTGCGTCAACATGATAATATTCCCGTTTTATATCGGGATATTTTGCATTTCCCATTTCATGAAAAGCTCTTTCCCACAGGTCGAAAACATAAGTAAGGACATTAGTTTTACCGCAAAGCGCAAGGGTTTTCTTCTTATTCCTTTTTAAGGTATATTCAAATGCATATTTGAGGCAACGATCAACCTGCATTCGGGTGTAAATCATATTCTGTACTGCAACTTCAGCAGGAGTACCTTTCATCATAATGCCACCGGCACCGGTATATACGTCGCCACTATTTTCTCTTACAACAACGTAATTAATATGCTCGGGTCCTTTGTCCTTCAATGGGGTATTAACACCTGGATAGAGTTTTACCGGACGAAGGTTAATGTACTGGTCGAGTTCGAATCTAAGTCTGAGTAATATTCCCTTTTCGAGAAGACCTGGTTTAACGTCGGGATGACCAATTGCACCAAGAAGGATTGCGTCGTATGTTTTTAGTTCCTCTATAGCCGAATCAGGCAGTAATTCTCCTGTCTTCAAGTAGCGATTGCCTCCGAAATCGTATTCATGGTAATTAAGTTTAAAATCGAACTTTAAAGCGGCAGTATCAATCACTTTTTTCCCTTCTCTGACAACTTCAGGGCCTGTGCCGTCGCCAGGTATTACAGCGATATTATATGATTTATTCATGAATTTATTTTTATTGATAATTTATTATTTAAGAAATTGATTTTTTCCTTATTATTATTTTTTGTCGGAAAAAGAAGACATGAATTTTTTATTTGATTCTGGGTTTTCGATAATGTTAAGCATTTTTTCCGTGGCTTTTATTGCAGATGCAACCTGATCGGCATCGAGTCCTTTTGTTCTGAATTCCATCCCTCTGTAATTCCATGAAATAACTGTTTCGACCAGGGCATCGGTTCTGCCGCCGGGAGGTATTGAAACTTTATAATCGGTAAGTATGGGCAACTCTTTTCCTATCCGTTCATATATTTTTCGTAAGGCTTTCATGAAAGCATCGTACTGGCCGTCGCCGAGAGACGTTTCTTCATAAGGCTGTCCCTCAATTTCAATAAATACGCCTGCCACGGGCCTTATGCCTTGTGAAGTTGCAAGTGAATAGTTTATTATTCTTACTTTGTAATTATTTATTTTATCATCGCCGAGCACATCTGAAATGATAAAAGGAAGGTCTTCAGTTGTTACAATTTCTTTTTTGTCGCCAAGTTCTATAACTCGTCGTGTAACACGTTCGATTGATTCGGGAGGAAGGTTTAGTCCGAATTCTTCGAGGTTCTTTCGTATAGTTGCTTTACCTGAGAGCTTTCCGAGAGCGTATTTTCTTTTTCTTCCGAAGCGTTCTGGCAGGAGGTTATTAAAATAGAGATTTGCCTTGCTGTCGCCGTCGGCATGAATACCGGAAGTTTGCGTGAATACGTTTTCACCGATTACAGGTTTATTCTCAGGAATTCTTATTCCGCTGTATGATTCGACTACCCGGCTCACTTTTGTGATAGCTGCTTCATCAATATTTGTTTCAAATCCAAGCTGGTCTTTAATAACTGCAACGACGCTTGAAAGAGGAGCATTACCGGCGCGTTCGCCGAGGCCGTTCACAGTAGTATGTACACCTTTTACGCCAGCTTTAAGGGCAGAAAAGACATTTGCAACTGCAAGATCATAGTCGTTGTGCGGGTGGAAATCAAAATGGAGGCCGGGATATCTTTTTATCATTATCGAACAAAACTCGTAAGTCTGGTCAGGGTTTAGTATCCCAAGGGTGTCGGGGAGCATGAATCGGAGCACATTTTCATTTTTGAGCGACTCCATCATAAAATGGACATAGTCGGGTGAGTGTATCATTCCGTTTGACCAGTCTTCGAAATAAATATTAACTGATATACCCATTTCGCCGGCTATTTTAATAACCTGTCTAATTTCGTCGACATGCTGTTCAGGAGTCTTGCGGAGTTGCTCTTTGAGATGTCTCAATGAGCCTTTAGAGAGGAGGTTTACCACCTTTAATCCGGCTTTTTTTATCCATTTGAGTGAAATATCGCCGTCAACAAAGCCGAGCACTTCCACTTTCTGTAACATATCGTTTTGTGCTGCCCATTCTGCAATTTTACAGGCAGCTTCGAATTCGCCCTTTGAGACACGTGCCGATGCAATTTCGATGCGATCAACCCTCAGATCCTTTAGAAGGAGAGAGGCAATATGAAGCTTTTCAAACGGAGTATAAGATACCCCCTGCATTTGCTCCCCATCGCGCAGAGTGGTATCCATGATTTCTATTTTCATTTTCGTAATCGGTTTCTTTCAAACTCTTCAATTTTATCTTTTAATCCAAGCAGATAGTCAATATCGTCGAGTCCCTTAAGCAGGCACTCTTTTTTATAAGGATTTATGTCGAACCTGATTGCCTTTCCGATTTTTGGTATCTCGAGGAGTTGATGTTCAAGAGTGATTTTTACTTTCATGCCGGGATCTTTCTGGATGAGCATAAAGAGATTTTCGAGATCTTCGTCTGGAATGACAATTGGCAGAAGTCCGTTGTTGAGGGCATTGTTTTTGAAGATGTCGGCAAAAAAACTCGATATTACTACTCTGAAGCCGTAGTCGTATAATGCCCATACGGCATGTTCACGACTTGAGCCGCACCCGAAGTTCCTTCCTGCCACAAGAATAGAACCTGAATAAAGAGGGTTATTAAGAACGAAGCTCGTTACTGGTTTCCCATCCTTGTCGTAGCGCCAGTCATAGAATAGCTTTTCCCCGAAACCTTCTCTGGATGTAGCGCTCAGATATCTTGCAGGAATTATCTGATCTGTATCGATGTTTTCAACCGGAAGAGGCACGCATGTTGATTCGAGTGTTGTAAATTTTACTCCTGGCATTGTTTTCTGATTAAAAATTGTTATAAAAAATTTCGTGGATCGGTTATTTCACCGGTTATAGCGCATGCGGCGGCAGTAAGAGGGCTTGCAAGTATTGTTCTGGCGCCGGGACCCTGCCTGCCCTCAAAATTTCTGTTTGAAGTTGAAACAGAATATTTTCCTGCAGGTATTTTATCATCGTTCATTGCGAGACATGATGAGCATCCGGGCTGTCGTATTTCAAAACCGGCTTCTCTGTATATTTTATCAAGGCCTTCTTCAAAAATTTGAGCTTCAACTCTTTTTGAGCCCGGGACTATCAATGCAGTCACATCGGGAGATTTTTTTCTTCCTTTGATAACCGAAGCAAATGCTCTGAAGTCCTCAATGCGTCCATTTGTACAACTACCGAGGAAAACATAATCTATTTTATGTCCCTCGAGTTTCATGCCTGGTTTGAAGCCCATATATTCAAGAGCTTTCATAAATGATGTTGCTTCTTTTTTATTTTCGGAAGGTTCAGGAATGACATCATCAACAGCTATTGCCATACCCGGATTTGTTCCGAATGTTATCATAGGTTTTATTTCGCCTGCGTCGAATTCCACTTCCCTGTCAAAACTGGCTCCATTGTCCGATTTAAGATTTTCCCAGTTTCTTATTTCATTTTCCGTGATTTCAATACCTGAGATTTTGGAGCTTTTCTTAACGTAATCGATTGTTTTGTTATCGGGTGCAATAAGGCCCCCGCGGGCTCCCATTTCAATACTCATATTACACACGGTCATTCTACCTTCCATACTGAGGCTTTCGATAGCCTGTCCGGCATATTCTATAAAATAGCCTGTAGCTCCGCCGGAAGAAAGGCGCGAGATGATAAACATTATTATATCTTTGGCAGTGGTTGCATGTGGAAGTGTACCATTTACACTTATTCTCATCACCCGTGGTCGATTTTGGAGTATGCATTGGGAAGCAAGTACCATTTCCACCTCGGAAGTGCCGATTCCGAAAGCAATCGAACCGAAGGCACCGTGAGTTGAGGTATGGCTGTCGCCGCATACAATCGTCATACCAGGTCGTGTAAAACCAAGTTCTGGACCAATAACATGGACGATTCCATTATTAGGATGTTGCATTCCGAAAAACTTTATTCCGAACTCCCTGCAGTTTTTCTCGAGAGTTTCGACCTGGTTTCTTGAAATTTCATCTCGTATTGGCAGGTGCTGATCTTTTGTAGGGATATTATGATCGGCAGTTGCAAGGGTTCTTTCAGGTCGGAATACTTTTATGCCTCTATTTCTGAGTCCGTTAAAGGCTTGAGGGCTAGTCACTTCGTGAATGTAATGCATATCGATATAGAGGACGTCGGGTCCTCCTTCGATTGAATAGACGACGTGGGCATCCCATATTTTATCAAAAAGAGTTTTTGAACTCATAATTGAAAATGGTTTACTTAATTTTAGCTATTGCGTCAATTAAAGCTTCAACCGAGGCTGTAATGATGTCAGTATTAGCAGAGAATCCGTAATATATTTTCCCTTGATGTTCAACCTGTATATGTACCTTTCCGATATCATCACTACCCCTTGTAATAGCCTGAATAAGGAATTCTTCGAGATGTACCGTTTTATTAATAAGTTGTCGTACAGCAGTAAATGCGGCGTCTATAGGGCCATTACCTGTTGCAGTGGCTGTGTGAATTTCTCCGTTTATCCAGAGTCCGACTGTAGCAACAGGTATTAATGATTTGCCACATGACACTTGCAGGAGCTCGAGTCGCAGAGGTTTTTCACCCTGAGTCACCTCTCCGGTAAGTATCTTAATGTCATCATCGTTTATAATTTTTTTCTTGTCGGCGAGTTTAAGGAAGCGGTAGTATATATCGTCAAGCTCTTCCTTGTTGAATTTGTATCCAAGAAGTTCGAGTCTGTGGTTAAGAGCTGCTCGTCCGCTGCGTGCGGAGAGGATGATAGATGATTCTCTTACGCCGACCTCAACAGGGTTGATAATTTCGTAGTTTTCTCTTTTCTTCAGTACGCCGTCCTGGTGGATACCTGAGGAATGGGCGAATGCATTACGGCCGACAATTGCTTTGTTTGGCTGGACAGGCATATTCATCAATGTTGAGACGAGACGGCTGGTTTTGTATATGAGCTGTGTGTTGATGCCGGTTACAAATTTTAGATTTTTGTGGCTTTTCAACGTCATTACGACCTCTTCGAGGGAGGTGTTGCCTGCTCTTTCGCCCACGCCGTTTATTGTAACCTCGGCCTGGCGTGCCCCGTTCAGAATTCCCATGATTGTATTTGCAGTTGCCATTCCGAGGTCGTTATGGCAGTGTGTGGAAATGATGGCCTTATCTATGTTTGGTACATTGTCCTTCAGGTATTTGATTTTTTCCCCGTATTCAACAGGGAGGCAATATCCTGTAGTATCCGGTATATTTACTACAGTGGCACCTGCATCTATTACTGCCTCGATCACCTTCGCAAGGTATTCGTTATCAGTTCTTCCTGCATCTTCAGCATAGAATTCGACGTCATCAACAAATTTCCGTGCATATCTGACAGCATCTGATGCTCTTTTGATTATTTCATCGGGTGTTGTTTTAAGTTTGTATTCGATATGATAAGGAGAGACGCCGATTCCAGTATGAATTCTTTTGCGTTTTGCATACTGAAGGGCTTCGGCAGCCACCTCTATGTCTTTTTTCACTGCTCTGGTAAGTGCACAGATAATTGGTTCCGATATTGATTTTGATATTTCGACCACGGAGTTAAAATCACCCGGGCTTGAAACAGGGAAGCCGGCTTCGATAACGTCAACTCCAAGTTCTTCAAGAGCTTTTGCCACCTGAATTTTTTCTATGGTGTTGAGCTGGCAACCAGGAACTTGTTCACCATCGCGCAGTGTGGTGTCGAAAATAATTATTTTCTCTTCCATTATCTTTTATATTTATTTATTACCGGGTCTTAATTTCCTTACTGCAGCTCCTGCTCTCCACATTTCGGAATCCCGTAGTTCTCTCAGTTCGGCATCGAGAAGGTCTTTATAATTAGGATTGCTCAGTGCCTGTATAACTCTTTCCGTTTCTTTGCCTGTTTTCACACTTTCATACAGCTCTTTGAATACAGGCAAGACGGCATCCCTGAATCTTGGTCTCCAGTCGAGAGCGCCACGTTGTGCAGTTGCACTGCAGTTTGCATACATATAATCCATGCCTTTTTCATCAACAAGTCGGATTAGACTTTGTGTAAGTTCTTCCACTGTTTCGTTGAATGCTTCTGAAGGAGAGTGACCATTATCTCTTAGGATCTGATATTGTGCATCCATAATTCCTGCAAGTGCTCCCATAAGCACTCCTCGTTCTCCTGTAAGGTCACTATATACTTCTTTTTCGAAAGTTGTTGGGAAAAGGTAACCCGAGCCTACTGCAATTCCGAGGGCCAGCACTCTATCGGTAGCTCTTCCCGTATAGTCCTGATAAACAGAGTAGCTCGAGTTTATTCCTGTTCCGGCGAGGAAATTGCGACGCACGCTTGTTCCTGAGCCTTTAGGAGCGACAAGAATAACATCAATATCAGGAGGAGGTATAACTCCAGTCTGCTCCTTGTAAGTTATTGAAAAGCCATGTGAGAAATAAAGAGCATCGCCCCTTTTGAGGCAATTTTTCAGTTCGGGCCAGAGTAATCTCTGTGCCGCATCGGAAACGAGGTACATGATAATTGTTCCTCTGGAAGCAGCTTCGGTGATAGGGAAAAGAGTTTTTCCAGGAACAAATCCGTCGGAGACTGCTCTGTCCCAGTCATTTTTGAATTCAGGCGCCTGACCTACGATTACATTTAAGCCGTTATCTTTCATATTAAGGGCTTGTGCAGGGCCTTGAACGCCATAACCAATTACTGCAATAAGTTCATTTTTAAGCACTTTACGTGCTTTCGAGAGAGGAAACTCTTCTCTTGTAACCACATCTTCGATAACACCACCGAAATCAATTTTTGCCATATTTATTAGTTTTATTGGTTTTACATTACCCGGTCTGATTCAAAACACCCCGATAGATTAAAAAAGTTTATTTTAACATGGGAAATTGAATGCCGGAGATTCTTTATCAGTCATTTAATCATTTCAAATTCTTCTTTTTCATTTTCATTATGAAGTATTTCATCCATTTCTTTAAGGTAAGCATCTAACTCTTTTACCTGTTTAGTGATTGCTACCCTGCCCGATCTGGCATATTGCAGGATACCGAAAGGTTCGAGTTCATTAAGAAGTCGAATTATTTCATTTTTATGTCCGGTTTTTTCTATGACCATGTACTCGGAAGTAATATCAAGAAATCTAATATTATGCGATCTGACAAGGTGGTCAATTATGTCTCCTGTAAGAAGAGATTTTGTCGATACCTTGAAAAGAGCAATTTCCTGATAGACTATTTCTTCAGGGTTATGAACGAAGACTTTTACTACATCAATTATTTTTTCTATTTGTCGTGCGACTTTTCTTATCATATCGTCTGTTGTTCTGACTACAAGGGTTATAAGTTGAATTCCTTTTACTGCAGATTCTGAAGAGGTAACACTCTCGATATTAATCTGCCTGCGCGTCATAATGATCGTTATCTGGTTGAGAATTCCTATTCGATTCTCTGTAAAAATTGAAAGTGTGAATTCTTTTTTCATTATTTTTTAATTTTTACTTCCGATACTGAAGCGCCAGGTTCCACCATTGGCATAACGGTACCTTCTTTTTCTACCATTACTTCGAGCAGATAAGCGCTTTCGCTATTTAGCATTGTATTTATTGCCGGTATAAGTTCTTCTCTTGTTGATACTCGTTTTCCCGGAATATTGTATCCTTCGGCAACTTTAACAAAATCGGGGTTTACAAGTTCGGTTGATGCATATCTTTTGTTGAAGAACATATCCTGCCACTGTCTTACCATACCCAGGAAAAAATTATTGAGAATTATTAGTTTGACCGGTATTTTATAATGTAATATAGTGCCAAGTTCCTGTATTGTCATCTGGAATCCGCCGTCACCAAGGAAAGCAATTACCTGTTTCTCGGGTCTTCCAATCTTTGCTCCTATTGAAGCGGGCAGTCCGAAACCCATTGTTCCCATCCCCCCTGATGTAACAAATGTATTTGGTTCTGTGAATTTGTAATAACGAGCTACCGACATCTGGTTTTGTCCCACATCTGTAACAATTATTGAACTTCCCTGTGTGAGTTCTGAAATAGCATTTACTACTTCTCCCATTTTAATGGGACCTGATTTAGGTTTAATTTCCGGCTTTATCACCGTGTCATACTCTATTTTGTCGCACACTCTGAATTCTCTTAGCCATCGCTCATGTGAATTTTGATTTACGATAGGGATAAGATATCTCAGAACTTCGGCGGCATCATTGTTTATTTCAATATCTACATTAACGTTTTTGTTTATTTCGGCTTCGTCAATTTCGATATGGATTATTTTTGCTTGTTGTGCATATCTCATCAAATCGCCGGTAACACGGTCGTCGAATCGCATGCCTATAGCTATTATCAAATCTGCCTCGTTAGTGAGCTTATTTGGGCCTACATTTCCATGCATCCCGAGCAGCCCGACATAGAGTTTATGATTAGTAGGGAAGCATGAAAGGCCGAGAAGTGTTACGGCAACAGGAATACCTGTTTTTTCAGCAAGCTCTTTTAGCTCTCTTTCAGCTTTAGAGATGAGTATTCCATGTCCTGCCATAATCAATGGTCTTTCGGCATGGTTTATAAGTATTGCAGCCGATTCAATTTCTTTTGTTTTCAAAGGCTTGTGTGGGTGGTAGCTTCGAATGTAAGTACATTTTTTGTAACTGAAATTCATTTTTTCAGTCTGGGCATCTTTTGTAATGTCGAGTAAAACAGGTCCTGGTCTGCCGGTAGTTGCAATATAGAATGCTCTGGCTATTGCTGACGGAATATCCTCGGCTCTTTTTACCTGGCAATTCCATTTGGTTATTGGCATTGAAATACCGATTATATCTGTTTCCTGAAACGCATCGGTACCGATAAGGCCTGAAACGACTTGTGCTGTGATGAAAATGACTGGCACAGAATCGAGGAAAGCATTTGCAATTCCTGTTACAAGGTTCGTAGCTCCAGGCCCCGAAGTTGTGAAGCAAACACCCGGTTTCCCTGTTACCATTGCGTAAGCTTGTGCAGCATGCGCTGCTCCCTGCTCGTGACGTGCAAGTATATGTCTTATTTTGTCCTGAAAATTAAGCAGGTGGTCATATATCGGTATAATTGCACCGCCCGGATAGCCGAAGATAGTATTAATGCCTTCAGCTATTAAGCTTCTTAGAACTGCTTCCGCTCCTGTAATTTGTTCGGGCACGTTCCCATCGAAAGATTTTTTCTCACTGTCAGACATAAAATGTTTTTTTCTGGTTTCTTTTTTCTAGTTATGACTTTTTCCTTTTTCCTTTTTCCTTTTTCCTTATATCATCCTTACCGCTCCCATATCGGCTGAGGATACATGTGCTGCATAAGCCCTGAGCGAAGCAGGTATATTTCTTTCTCTCGAAATCGGTTTCCATGCTTCGACCCCTTTCTCTTCTTCTTGTTTTCGTCGTCTTTCGATTTCGGCATTATCGAGTAAGACATTTATTGTTCTTTCGGGGATATTGATTTCGATAATATCTCCTTGATGCAGAAGAGCGATTTCGCCGCCGGAAGCGGCTTCGGGAGAAATATGACCTATTGATAATCCTGCTGTTCCGCCTGAAAAACGTCCGTCGGTTATCAACGCACATTTTGTACCAAGGCCTTTTGATTTGAGGTATGAAGTAGGGTAAAGCATTTCCTGCATTCCGGGTCCTCCTTTCGGCCCTTCGAATCTTATTACCACAACATCGCCTGGTTTAACTTTCCCTCCAAGTATGCCAGAGACTGCTTCTTCCTGCGAATCAAAAATTATTGCCGGGCCTCTGAATGTAAAAAGTGATTGATCCACTCCGGCTGTTTTTACAATGCAGCCTTTTGATGCAATATTTCCATACAAAACTGCAAGTCCTCCATCGCTGGTGTACGCGTGACTTATGTCTCTGATGCAACCGGAATGACGATCTGTATCCAATTCTTTATAGATTGAATTACTGAAACCGCCTTCCGAACTTTTTTCTGTTGAAGGAGCACTTTTATAAAACTGAATTGCCAGCGGAATCACTTTTTCACTCAAAATGTCCCATTCAGATATTGCATCATGCAGAGAAGGGTAATCAACTCTTTTCACTGCAGAGTTTATAAGGTTATTATTTTCAAGTTCTCCCATTATCGAAAGAATTCCACCTGCACGGTTTACATCCTGCACATGATATTTTGAACTGGGAGCCACTTTACAGATATTTGGTATTTTGCGCGAAAGTGCGTCAATGTCGTTCATGGTAAAATCAACTTCTGCTTCGCGAGCTATTGCGAGAAGGTGCAATACCGTGTTTGTTGACCCGCCCATTGCAATATCGAGTGCCATAGCGTTCATAAACGCATCTTTTGTTGCTATTGAACGTGGTAATACCGATTCGTCTCCATCGTAATAATATTTTACTGTATTTTTTACGATTGTATCAGCAGCTTTTTCAAAAAGCAAGTGTCTGTTTTTATGAGTAGCGAGCACTGTTCCGTTCCCAGGGAGAGCAAGACCGATTGCTTCAGAGAGGCAGTTCATGGAGTTTGCAGTAAACATCCCTGAGCATGAGCCGCAGGTAGGACAGGCAGATTTTTCAATCTGAAGAAGTTCCATGTCGCTTACATTGCCATCGGCAGCAGCAACCATTGCATCTATAAGATCTATATATGTATTGTTATGCGAACCTGCTTCCATCGGGCCTCCCGATACAATCACAGTGGGGATATTTAGCCTCATTGCAGCCATAAGCATACCGGGTGTGATTTTGTCACAGTTAGTGATGCATATCATGGCATCAACCATGTGAGCATTTATCATATATTCGATACTGTCAGCGATTAGTTCACGGGATGGGAGCGAGTAGAGCATCCCATTATGGCCCATTGCAATTCCGTCGTCAATTGCAATGGTATTGAATTCTGCAGCGAAAAAGCCCTGATTTCGGATATGATTTCTTATTATTTCACCGGCTCTCTGCAGATGCACATGACCTGGAGCTAATTGAGAGAAAGAATTAACAACGGCAAATATGGGTTTTCCAAATTGTTCTTCCTTCATTCCATTTGCCCGCCAGAGACTTCTTGCCCCGGCCATATTCCTTCCCTGTGTGGAGACAGAACTTCTGAGTTTTATTTTCATAACCTTTTTATATAAAAAAAGAACTTTCCGGATTAGACCCGGAAAGTTCTGAATATCAAAATTTATTACAAATTATTTCCGGGTCATCTTCGGCCATTAAGAAGAAGGATGATAATAAGGGAAATAACAGGTAATAAATAATTCTTCATTTTTATCACAATTGAAAAGCAAAGATAATTATGATTTTTTAAAATCAAAGGATTTAATAAAATTTTTTATAAAATATTATTAAATGATAAAAATGTTTTAATAAAATTAAGAAAATAGACCAAATTATACCTTATAATATATAATATGTCTTACAGCTTAAAAAATTATTTTTTCAATCTTGTTTCTTGTTGAACATAGCCGACCGGTTTACCTAACCCTGATAATTATTTTAACAGTTTTTACTTGGAAAGAATGTTTTTGCATATTTATAAGGTTTTTTGTCGTATACTCATATATTTTAAAGTAAGATAAATTTAAATAAGACCCATTAATTAAAGTAAATCAAATATTTATAAAAAGTTTAAAAAAAATTAAAAAAAGTTATTGTTTGTTAAAATATTTTTATTAATATTACAAAGGAATTTCTTTCAAACCTGATCGGTAAAGATTAATACAGCAGGAACGAAGGATATTCTCTTTGAACAGATAACCCTGACCGAACCTATGAATCTTATATAAAAAACGAAGCGGAAAGAAATTTTTAACAGACTGCTTATGCTTACAAAAGGAAGCATACAGTCTGTTTTTTATTTCAAAGTACGTTAACGTACACGAAATATTTCAAGAGAATTACATAAAAGCTATATTTTCAAGCGACTACCTAAAAAAATTATTTAAACAATTAATTAAAACGATTTATGAAAGATGCAACATGAATGCCAGGATATTTAATTTCCTGCAAATGAATCCATTATTATTAATCAATCTAAGATGAATAAAAAAAATCAGAGATTGCCTTTATCGGCAATTACCAGCTAAAACCAATAATTATGACAAAATTGTGTGTTTTATTTTTTACCTGTGTAGTGACTTTGTTTACTACTGGTAATTTGAATGTGTCAGCCGGCGATATCTCAAATGAGAATTTTATCACGGTCGGCTTTGAAGAACAACAACAATTTACCGTGACCGGGACGGTCACAGATGCCTCGACTGGTGAGCCCATGGCAGGTGTGACAGTACTGGTAAAAGGAACCTCAACCGGCAGGTTAACCGATGAGAACGGTAAATTTACGATAGTATTGCCGGCACGTGAAGCTGTACTTCAGTTTTCTTTCGTTGGTTATTCAACTCAGGAAATGAGCGTGACTGCAGGTTCAAATATTTCAGTCAGGATGCAAACAGAAGAGCAAAGAATTGAAGAAGTCGTGGTGGTCGGTTATGGCGTTCAGAAAAAAGAGAGTGTCGTGGGAGCAATAACTCAGGTAAGTAATGCCACTCTCATGCAAGCAGGTGCGGCAACTATTACCAATGCAATTGCAGGGAAACTTTCTGGTGTACTTACAATACAACAAAGAGGAGAACCTGGGAACAATGCAGCTGAAATATATGTACGTGGCGTTTCAAGCTGGAATGGTTCGGCACCTCTGGTTCTTGTTGATGGTGTTGAACGCGACTTTTCCCAACTCGACCCAAATGAAATCAATACAATTTCCGTTCTAAAAGATGCATCTGCAACAGCTGTGTTCGGCGCAAAAGGAGCTAATGGCGTTATTCTTGTAACTACAAAACGCGGCACGCTTGGTAAACCAAAAATGGATCTTTCTCTATCTTATGGTTTATTGAGGGCAACAAGAATTCCTGAACATATTGATTCGTATACAACCATGTCAATGTATAATGTGGCTTTGATGAATGAAGGAGGAACATATTTCTCGCAACTTATTCCGGAATGGCAATTACAGGAATATAAGAATCCTTCAACTCCTCTTAATTCTCTGAGATTCCCGAATGTTAACTGGTTCGAGGAATGCACGCATCCATTTTCACCAACAGCCGTTGCAAGCCTAAACATCTCAGGAGGCACTGAGTTTGCCAAGTACTTTCTCAATCTTGGATTCCAACATGAGAGTTCATTCTTCATCGGTCTGAAAGAGGGTTATATGGACTCGAGGTTTTGGAATCAGTTGTTTAATTACAGGATAAATGTTGATTTCAGTATCACTAAAACAACAACTATCTCACTTAATGCAGGCGGTTCTCTGAATACAAAAAATACTCCGTCCAATGCTTCATGGCGTAACCTTTATTCAACAGGACCGTCAAGATTTCCGGCTTACTTCCCTGAATGGGCACTTGAAATGGTTCCTGATCCGGATTATCCTGAGGATAAAAACTGGAGGAGGGCACAGGCTTTTGGTGAATATACAGGCAATCCATATACAAATCTTACACAGGGAAGCTTCAACAGAGACCTTGGCTCACGTTTGTTTACAGATTTATTGTTTAAACAGGATCTGGGATGGATAACGGAAGGGCTCTCCGTAAATGGTAAAGTCGCTTTGAGTACATATTATAACAACAGACAACTTACACTTTCATATACTTTTCCGGAATACCAGCTTTATTATGACTTGATTCCCCAATCGGGGCAATTTAATCCTTCGACAGGAAGATTGATTAACCCATGGTACAGAGCGGGTGAAGGTAATGAATACTACAAACTCGGACCGTACGACATCAACGTGGGCGGCCTTAATAGCGGCTACTACAGAGACCTGTATTATGAGGCATCAGTTAATTATGCCAGGACTTTCGGAAAGCATAGTATATCGGGTCTCGGACTTTTTAACAGACAGGAAAAAAACCAGGAGACAAACTTCCCTTATTATAATGAAGCATGGGTTGGAAGAGCAACTTACGACTTTGACAGAAAATACTTGTTCGAATTTAATATAGGTTATACTGGTTCTGAGAGATTCGCTCCTGCTAACAGATTCGGTACCTTCCCGTCAATTGCTATTGGATGGGTTGTATCCGAAGAAAACTTTTTCAAAGCAGCAGTTCCCTGGGTAAACAGACTAAAATTACGGTACTCCGACGGCTATGTAGGAAGCGACTATGCAAGAAGCAGATGGCTATATACAAGCTCATATTATAAGGATGCAAGAGGTTATATCCGTGAGGACCTCGGAGCCAATACGCGGGCACAATGGGAAAGAGCTCATAAAAGAGATCTTGGCATTGAAATCGGACTTTTTAAAAATTTGATCACTCTTAATGTTGATTTGTTTGATGAATACCGCGATAAAATGCTTCTTACTCCCAAGAGTGTCACATTCCTTGTAGGTAACAGCTTCAAGGAATTAAATCTTGGAAAAATGAAAAAACATGGAATCGAGGCCGAACTCGAATTTAGAAAAACAGTCAATCCCAATTTTACATATTTTATAAGAGGTATGTTTTCTGCAAACGAAAACAGAGTATTATTCAAGGATGATGAACCTTATGCACCCGAACATAGAAAGCAAGAAGGTAAACCTCTTACTTCAATGATGTTCGCTGAAGCAGGTGTTGAAGGTACTGAAATAAATGGCGTCCAGCTTACAGGTACAGGATATTATACAACTATTGATGATATTCATAATAATGTATCACCTATAGCATTAAACCTGTTGAGAGTAGGGGATTATAAATTTCTCGACTTTGATGCCGACGGAGCTGTCACTCCGGCGGGCGATAAATATCCGATAAAGGGATTGACATATCCTCCGATAGTTTATTCATTAGGAAGCGGGTTCACATGGAAAAACTTCGATTTCAATTTCCTCTTCTCAGGTAATCATGGAAAATATGTGCAGTATAACCAGCTTTAT
>Ga0208197_1001332_pt1 | contig 25052 bp, 24 predicted proteins | sample AD_JPNNA4_MetaG_FD_184444 | JGI IMG/M metagenome (GOLD analysis project Ga0208197, IMG submission 184444) | Active sludge microbial communities of municipal wastewater-treating anaerobic digesters from Japan - AD_JPNNA4_MetaG (SPAdes) (version 2) | ecosystem: Engineered > Bioreactor > Anaerobic...
GACGACTGCGGGGAAGGCTCTCCCCAGTGCGGCCGCCACCCGGTCCTGCCCGACCTCGACCTCGGCGAGCCGGTCGCGAAGCACATCCTGCGCAACTGGGCCGGCCACCAGTGCCCGCTCGCTGCGAACGACCTGAAGGGGCGAGAGGTCGAACACTTCCCACCGGTCGGCGGGGCCCACCCAGCGCTGGATGAGCCACTGACCGGCGACCTGGGTGAGCGTGACCGTGCGCGCGACCCACCGAACCCCCCGGTCGAACCCGGGAATGGCATATCCCAGCCGCATCGACCCCGTCCACGTCTGCGCTTTCAACGTCTGTGCTTGCTGTGACACCTCGGCTGCCGGGGCGGCCGGGGTGGCCGACCTGCGGACCTCGGAAACGATCAACTCACGCACGCCCAGGGCCACCAACCCTGCGTATGCCGCCTCCTCAGCCGATCCGTCCGGCCCCTGCGGGTCGGCGATCGTCGCAAGCCAGGCCGTGCGATCGCCGGTCTCCAACGCCCGGGATCGAGCGGCCATCAGCGTGGTCAACGCCGTCTGGGCCGCCTCGGATGCCCCGGATGCCTCGGATCCCGCGCTTGCCCCGGCATCGACCCCGGTGTCGGCCCCACTGGTCGTCCCGGTGCTGACGGTCGCGCTCGTCGAGGTCGACGCGGGGCTGGGCGCGCAGCCGGACAGCACCAGGGTGGCGACGACTCCGGCAACCAGAGCGGTCACGACGGCGGCCCCGTGCGCTGTCACGAGGGAGGCGCGACGACCGTCGACATCGGCTGCTGGCAGCCACCTGCCCCAGGTCGATCGCCTGCCGAACGCGGTCACGGCCCCGATGCTATGTCGGCACGGCGCCGGCCGCCGTCGGGTCGGGCGGCTCAGCCGACCGCACGGCCCACTCGGCCCACCCGACCGGAGTCGACCGAGGCGGTGAGCGTCGCGGCATACCCGCTGTCGAGCAACCCAGCCGACACGAACAACCCGACGGCGCGCCGTTCCTTCGCGTCGAGCGGTCGCTCACCTGGCGGCCCCACGGAGATCGTGGCGAGGGCCGTCACCACACAGTCATCGCACCGCAGCCCCCGCACGGGGCAGGTTGCGCATGTGACGATCATTTCGTCGGCTCCTTCTCGGATCGGTGGGCTCGCTTCTCGAGTCCGCTCCGGTTCGTTGTCGACGGTAGAACCAGGGTCTGACACCCCTGGCACGGGCGCGCCTCCCGAGGGCTGTCAGACCCTGGTTCTACGGTCGAAGACATGCACGCAGTCCAGGGCACCCTCGATGACCTGGGCACCCCGCTGCACGCGGTGACTTTCGTCGTCGTCGACCTGGAGACGACCGGAGGCAGCGCCAACGAATGCGCCATCACCGAGGTCGGCGCGGTCAAGGTCCGCGGCGGCGAGGTGCTCGGCGAGTTCCAGACCCTCGTCAACCCAGGCTCCCCCATCCCGGCGTTCATCCAGGTGCTCACCGGGATCTCCGACGGCATGGTCGCTCAAGCGCCGCGCATCGACACGGTGCTGCCCGCCTTCCTCGAGTTCGCCCGCGGCAGTGTCCTCGTCGCGCACAACGCCGGCTTCGACATCACCTTCCTCAAGGCCGCTGCGGAGGCGACCGGCCAGTCGTGGCCGGGTTTCAAGGTCGTCGACACCGTCACCCTGGCCCGCCAGTTGGTGAGCAAGGACGAGGCCCCCAACCGGCGGTTGGGATCGCTGGCGGCGCTCTTCGGTGCCGACACGACCCCTGACCACCGTGCACTGCACGACGCCCGGGCGACGGTCGACGTCCTGCACGCGCTGCTCGCCCGAGTGGGCAACGTCGGGGTCCAGACCCTCGAGGAGCTCGCCAGCTACAGCTCGCGGGTCACCACGGCGCAGCGGCGCAAACGGTTCCTCGCCGACGACCTGCCGACCGCTCCCGGGGTCTACGTCTTCAAGGACGCCAAGGGACGCCCGCTCTATGTCGGGACCTCGCGCAACATCCGGGTGCGCGCCCGGAGCTATTTCACTGCATCCGAACAACGCACCCGGATGGCCGAGATGGTGTCCGTCGCGGCCTCGATCCAGCCGATCGTCTGCCAGACCACGCTCGAAGCCCAGGTGCGCGAGTTGCGGCTCATCGCCGAGCACAAGCCCCGCTACAACCGCCGCTCGACCCGCCCCGAGCGCGCCCTCTGGGTCAAGCTCACCGCCGAGCCCTACCCCCGGCTGTCCATCGTCCGCGAGGTTCGCGACGACCTCGCCTCCGGCGCCCGGTATGCCGGCCCGTTCGGTTCCCGTGCGGCTGCCGAGGCCGCGGTGGCCGCCGTGCACGACGTCCTCCCCCTGCGCCAGTGCACGACCCGCCTGTCGACGAAGGGCACGGGCTCGGCGTGCGTTCTGGCCGAGATGGGCCGCTGCGGCGCACCCTGCGAGGGCCGCCAGAGCCTGTCGGAGTATGCCGTGCACGTCGAGACTGCCGCCGCTCTCCTCGTCGGCGACGGCCGATCCATGGTTGATGCCCTCTGCGAGCGGATGACGGTGCTGGCCAAGGCGGAGCGCTTCGAAGACGCGGGCGCCCTGCGCGATCGGCTCGGGCACCTGGTGCGCGGCCTGGCCCGAGCGCAGCGTCTGGCCCCGCTGGCGGCCAGCCCCGAGCTCGTCGCCGCTCGACGCACCGACGCCGGTGCCTGGGAGTTGGTGTGCGTCCGACACGGGCGGCTGGCCGGGACCAGCCTGGCCCCCCGCGGTGCCGACCCGCTCGTCTATGTCGAGAGCCTGCGGGCCACGGCCGAAGCAGTGCCCCCGCCCGCGGGACCGGCGCCCGCGGCATACCCCGAGGAGACGGAGTTGGTGCTGCGGTGGCTGGAGAGCCCTGGGGTGCGCATCGTCAGTCTCGATGGCGAATGGACGTGTCCTGTCGGTGGCGCGGGCGCGGCGAAGGCGACGTTCGACGACCTGCGCCGCGGTGCTTGAGCGGTCCCCGCGGGTGCGCCGCTAGGCTGAGCGCGTGATCACAGCCATTGTCCTCGTGACCTGCGACGCCGCCCGGATCCCCGAAGTCGCCCAGGACATCGCGGCCCTCGACGGCGTGACGGAGGTCTACTCCGTCACGGGCGACGCCGACCTCGTGGCGATGGTCCGGGTGCGTGAGCACGAGCAGTTGGCCGACGTCATCGCCGACCGGCTGTCCAAGGTCGAGGGCGTCGCTGCGACCAGCACCCACATCGCCTTCCGCACCTACAGCAGGCACGACCTTGAGGCCGCCTTCAGTCTCGGCCTCGACTAGGCCGCAGGACCCGCATCGAACCAGGGGTCTGCCTCGAGGGCAGGGTTGTCCACCGGCATCGGCCTGGAACTCCCCGTCCGCGCCATGGGGCGCCAACAGGGCAGGGCGCACGGCCCGGACACCCTTCGGACCGTCCGCGATGCCCATGTCCGAGGGGGGCGATAACGATTCCTCCACGGTCTGGTGCGCTAGGTTGCCGCCCAAAGACGGCAACAAGACCCGAGCTCAGCGCCCAGCCGTCAGGCGCGAGTCGCCTCGACCCAACGCTGCACGAGAGCGTCGGCGGCGCCGGAGTCCAAGGCTGCTTCGGCGCGATCCATCCCGGCTCGCACGTCGGCGTGAACCGCGGCGGGGGTGCGCCCCGAGTCATTGGCGGCGGCAACAGCCAAGGCTGCACCGGCGTTGAGAACGACGGCGTCACGCACCGGCCCACGCGCTCCGCCGAACACGTCGCGCACCACTGCGGCGTTGTATGCCGCGTCGCCGCCACGCAGCGCCTCGGTTGGCGAGAGGGTCAAGCCCAACCGGATGGGGTCGAGTTGGTGCTCGACGACGTCACCTGAACGGACCCACCAGACGGTGGACGTCGTGGCCAACGTCAACTCGTCGAGCCCATCGTCGCCGCGGAACACTGCGGCATCCCGGCCCCGACCGGCGAAGACGCCGGCGATGATCGGAGCCATCCGCGCGTCGGCGACGCCGACGGCGGCATACGTCGGCTGGCCCGGGTTGGTGAGCGGGCCGAGGAAGTTGAAGGCCGTGGGCACACCCAACTCCCGGCGGGTGCCGGCGACGTGGCGCATCGAGGGGTGGAACTGCTGGGCGAAGCAGAAGGTGATGCCGACCTCGTGGGCCAGTGCCTCCACGCGCGCTGCGGGCAGCGTCAGGTCGATGCCCAGGGCTTCGAGGACATCGGCCGATCCCGAGCGGCTCGAGGCCGCACGGTTGCCGTGCTTGACGACCGAGACTCCCGCAGCAGCACACACCATCGCGGCCATGGTCGAGATGTTCACCGTCTGGGCGCGGTCACCACCGGTCCCGACGACGTCAAGGCTGAGTTCGGGGGCCTGGATGCGCGTGGCGTGGGCGAGCATCTCGTCGGCCAGGCCGCGCATCTCCTCCACGGTCTCGCCCTTGGCGTGCAGCGCCATGAGGAAGCCGGCGATCTGGGAGGGGGTCGCCCCGCCGCTCATGATCTCGCCCATGGCCCAAGCGCAGTCCTGACGTGAGAGATGACCACGCTGGAGCAACCGCGAGTAGACCTCTGGCCAGGACTGGGTCCCTACCTCGTTGTTCACCGTCGACCCGAGGTCAGTGCGCGGCCGTGGCGCCAGCCCCGGCCCCAGCCAACTGGGTCACCGCCCGAGCCAGCGCAACCGGGTCGAGGGGATGCGGCACGACGGCGTCAGCCTGCGACCAGGCCGCCAGCCACCCGTCCTGGACTCGGCCGGTGAGCACCAACGTCGGCGGGCACTGGAAGATCTCGTTCTTCAACTGACGGCACAGGCCCATCCCACCCATCGGGGTGGCCTCGCCGTCGAGGATGAGGACGTCGAAACGCCGGTTGTCGACCGCCTCGACGACGGCAGCGTGGGTGGCGCACTCCAGCCAGGAGGTCACCTCGACGTTCTTGGCGGGCCGTCGGCCGACCGCGAGGCGCACGGCATCGCGGACCGTCACGTCGTCGCTATAGAGCAATACGGAGATCTGGTGGACGGATGCGGGGACGGCCGGGCTGGCCGAGTGCGCCTGCGATGCGGTCATGTCGCTCATGCTAGTCGCCACGTGCGCGCGCCCGCGCGGGCCGGGGGCGGCGCGGCGGCATACCTCTCCGTTGGCGGGAAGCACCTGTGGTGACCAACCTCATGGGCCCCGCTGAGCACGAAGTTGACTCGTTTGGCGATTAACCGGGGGGTCGGTCGCACATGCCGACACTCGGCACGCCATAATGGCGCGCGTGGCGACAGCATCGGCGATTCCAGCGCACCCAGTGAGCAGCGGGCATGGTCCGGCGACCCGACCGAACATGGTCCAGGTCGGGACCATGGTCTGGCTCTCCTCCGAACTCATGTTCTTCGCGGGGCTCTTCGCGATCTACTTCCAGCTGCGGTCGGTCTCGGCCGAGCTCTGGGCAGATCAGACCGCGAAGCTCAACGTGACCTTCGCGACCATCAACACGGCGATCCTGGTCATCTCGTCGGTTTGGTGCCAGATCGGCGTGATGAAGGCCGAACGCGGTCAGGCATCGCGCACCGGCAAGCTCACCGAGATCGGCAAGTGGGGCATGCGCGAGTGGTACGTCGTGACGTACCTCTTCGGCGCAACCTTCATCGCCGGCCAGGTCTATGAGTACGCCAAGCTCGTGTCCGAGAGCGTGACGCTCTCCTCCGACCGCTACGGCTCGGTGTTCTACATGGCGACCGGCTTCCACGGTCTGCACGTCACTGGCGGCCTCATCGCGTTCCTGCTCATCATCGGGCGCACCTTCACGACCCGTCGGTACACCCACACCCAAGCGGTGGGCGCGGTCGTCACCTCTTACTACTGGCACTTCGTCGATGTCGTGTGGATCGCGCTCTTCGCCGTGATCTACCTGCTCAAGTGAGCATCGACACCCCCCGACCCGCGAGAACCCACGACAGGACGACATCGTGAACGCCTTGGCCGCACGTCGCCGCCACCCAGCCGCCATCGCCATCCTGCTGTTCCTCGGGCTGGCCCTGGTCGGGACGGCATACTCGCTGCTTGCCCCCAAGCCCGCCCAGGCCGCCGTCGCGACGGCCGATGACGCGGAGCTCGGCAAGCAGTTGTTCCTCGCCAACTGCGCGACCTGCCACGGTCTCAACGCCGAAGGCACCAAGTCCGGTCCGACGCTCATGGGGGTGGGCGCCGCGTCCGTTGACTTCCAGGTCAGCACGGGGCGTATGCCGCTCGCCGGCCCCAACGTCCAGGCGCCGCGCATCGACACGGTCAAGTTCACCGAGGAGCAGATCGCGGCCATGGCGGCCTACGTCGCCTCGTTGGCTCCCGGCCCCGCGATCCCCGACGCCAAGCTGACCTCGGGTGAGGGCGGCGACGTCGCCCTCGGCGGCGAGATCTACCGGGTCAACTGCGCGATGTGCCACAACTTCGCCGGATCCGGCGGCGCGCTCACCCGCGGCAAGTACGCCCCGTCGCTCTACGGCGTCGACGGCAAGTACGTCTACGAGGCGATGATCACCGGCCCGCAGTCGATGCCGGTCTTCAACGACACCAACCTCAACCCGGAGGCCAAGGCTTCGGTCATCGCCTACCTCAAGGCGACCCAGGCCGAGCCGAACGTCGGAGGGATGACCTTGGGCAACCTCGGTCCGGTGTCCGAGGGGATGTTCGTTTGGATCTTCGGTCTCCTGCTCATGATCGCCTGCGCCTTCTGGCTCGGCCAGAAGGCCGCGTGAGCCCCGCCTACCCCACGACGACAGGATCGATGACCTCATGAGTGACCAGGTCACCCCCACCAGCGGGTCGGCGAGCGGCGCCGGCACCGTCAGCCTCGACGAGGGGCATCACGTGGGCAGCGGCGGTCTGCCGGCGACGTTCGAGAACCCCGGGCTGCCGCCGCACGTCCACCGCGCCGCCGACGACGACCCCAAGGCAGCCAAGCGCGCCGAGCGTCAGGTCGCGGCGTTGTTCACGCTGTCGATCCTCGGCACGCTGGGGTTCATCGTCAGCTACTTCGCCATCGACCGGACCACTTCGGTGTTCCTGCCGTTCGTCGGGCTGACCAACCTGCTCAACATCATGCTCGGTGTGTGCCTGGGCATCGCCCTGCTGGGCATCGGGTTCGGCGCCGTCCACTGGGCCAAGACCCTCATGTCCGACGAGGAGGTCGTCGAGGAGCGGCACGCGATCGCCTCCTCCGACGCGGCCCGTGCTGACTTCGTCGGTGCCCTGGCTGCCGGCGCAGAGTCCGCCCAGTTGGCTCGTCGCCCACTCATCAAGGCGACGGCCGGCGCGGCGCTCGGGTTGTTTGGCCTGACGTTGGGTGTCCAGCTCGCCGGCTCGATGGGTAACCCCACGAAGGCTCTGGAAGAGCTCAAGCAGACGATCTGGGACGTTCCCACGGGTGGCAAGCCGATCCGGCTGGTCCGCGACCCCGAGCTCACCCCCATCAAGGCTTCCGATGTGACGATCGGCTCGGTCTTCCACGTGATGCCCGAGACGCTCAAGGAGCTTCGCGAGCACAACGTCAAGGAAGGCCACTCCGAGTGGCACGGCGTGTTGGAGGCCAAGGCCAAGGCCGCCGTCCTGCTCATGCGCCTCAACCCGTCGGAGTTCAAGGACGACGTCCTCGGCCGCAAGGCCCGCGACTGGGGCTTCCAGGGCATCGTCGCCTACTCCAAGATCTGCACCCACGTCGGGTGCCCGGTGGGCCTCTACGAGCAGCAGACCCACCACCTGCTCTGCCCCTGTCACCAGTCGACCTTCGACGTCACCCGTGACTGCGAGGTGATCTTCGGCCCGGCCAAGCGTCCGCTGCCGCAGTTGAAGATCACCGTGGACGACGAGGGCTACCTCGTCGCCCCGCAGGGCTTCGCCGAGCCTGTCGGCCCGAGCTACTGGGAGCGCCTCAAGTGAGCACCACTGCCTCCGCGCGCACCGCTGCAGACCTGCGCGCCGCCGACGCCAAGGGCCGCAGCGGCTCCGAGAGCAAGGCCGGCGCCGCAGGCGTGTGGGTCGACGAGCGCACCGGCCTCGCCAAGGGCGCGGCATACATGATGAAGAAGGTCTTCCCCGATCACTGGAGCTTCATGCTCGGTGAAGTGGCGATGTACTCGATGATCATCTGTCTGCTCACCGGCGTGTTCCTGTCGTTCTGGTTCGTCCCGAGCGCCGGCCAGATCCCCTACAACGGCTCCTACCTGCCGTTGCAGGGCGTGATCATGTCCGAGGCGTACAACTCGACGCTGGCGATCTCGTTCGACATCCGTGGCGGCCTGCTGATCCGGCAGATCCACCACTGGGCCGCCCTGATGTTCTGTGTCGCCATCACGGTGCACATGCTGCGCGTGTTCCTGACCGGCGCGTTCCGCAAGCCGCGCGAGCTCAACTGGGTCATCGGCTCGATCCTGTCGATGCTGGCCATCGTCGAAGGCTTCGCCGGCTACTCGCTGCCGGACGACCTGCTCTCGGGCACCGGTATCCGCGCCGCCGAAGGCTTCATCCGCTCGATCCCGCTGGTGGGGTCCTACATCTCCTACCTGCTCTTCGGCGGCACCTTCCCCGGCGAGGCGATCATTCCGCGGCTCTACTCGGTGCACGTCCTGCTGCTGCCGGCCGTGCTCATCGGCCTGTTCACCGCGCACATCGTCCTGGTCATGGTCCACAAGCACACCCAGTTCCCCGGCCCCGGCCGCACCAACGAGAACGTCGTCGGCTTCCCGCTGATGCCGGTCTACACCGCCAAGGCTGGTGGCTTCTTCTTCATGGTGTTCGGCGTCCTGGCGATCATCTCGGCGCTGGTGACGATCAACCCGATCTGGGCCTACGGTCCTTACGACCCGTCCCCCGTCACGGCCGGTTCGCAGCCTGACTGGTACATGGGCTTCGCCGACGGCGCCCTGCGCCTCCTGCCGGGTTTCCTCGAATTCGAGCTGTTCGGTTTCACCTGGAGCATGAACGTCTTCCTCGGCGCCGTGGCCCTCATCCCGTTGATGTACACGGCCGCGGGTGTCTACCCGTGGATCGAGGCCTGGGTGACTGGCGACAAGCGCGAGCACCACCTGCTCGACCGCCCGCGCAACGCGCCGACCCGCACTGCGATCGGCATGGCCGCGTTCTCGTTCTACGTCGTGCTCATGTTCGCCGCGGGCAACGACATCATGGCCATCCGCCTGCAGTTGTCGATCAACGACGTCACCATCCTCTTCCGGATGCTCGTGTTCGTCGTCCCGGTCATCGTCTTCTGGGTGACGCGACGGATCTGCTGGTCGCTGCAGCGCCACGACCGTGAGAAGGTCCTGCACGGTCGCGAGACCGGCACGATCATCCGGACCGCCGAGGGCAAGTTCTTCGAGCGGCACGAGGACATCGACGCCTTCGAGCGGTGGCCGCTGGTTGCTTTCGAGTCCCCCGCACCTCTGGCGCTGACGGACACGGCCGACGCCAACGGTGTGTCCTCCAAGGATGCGAAGAAGGCACGTCGCCGCGTCGTGTGGTCGAACTTCTACTTCAAGACCCGCGTCGAGCCAGTCACCCCGACCGAGTTGGCAGCCGCTCACCACCACGGCGAGCACGAGGCCATCTCCGGTGGATCGGCTCCGGCGGCGATCAAGCACGACAAGCACCCGCACTGACCCAACGGTCACCCTGAAGGGCTCCTGGACTCCGGTCCGGGAGCCCTTCGGTTGTGCCAGGTCACTCCCCCGCCGGCTCCCCTGCCGCCTCATGTAAGCCGCTCACTTAGCCACTCATGCGGCCGAGGGCGCCCGTCAGACCGTCAGCAGGTGCGCCAACCTGGCGCGGCCTGCCTCCTCCTCGACGTCGACGTCGAGCACCTTGGTCCGGCTGGTCGCGCCGGCCACCAACGTCACATCTCGACGGCGCACGCCGAACGCCGCTGCCACGGCATCCATGACGGCCGCCGTCGCCGCACCGTCCACAGCGCGCGCAGAGACCGCCACGGTCAGCACGGCGTCCTCCCCGGCGCCGTAACAGCCCCCTACGCGCGTCCTGGACGCGCCTGGGCGCACGCGGATGCTCAGACGCACTCGCGGACCCCCTGGGGCCTCGGTGACCCGTGGAGGGCCACCAGGCGCTGCTGTATGCCGTGCACCGTCACCTCACCGCGCTCGTCGGGTCGGCGACAGCCAGGCAACCGGGTCTCATGCGCCCACTATGGCAGGCTCGCCATCGTGGCTCACCGCAGGAATCGGCTCACCCCGGAGCAGTTCGATGCCGCCGTCGAGGAGGCCCTCGAGTTCATCCCTGCCCAGTTTCGCCAGGCGATGGCCAACGTGGCCGTCCTCGTGGAGGCCGAACCTCCCGAGGGTGAGGAGGAACTCCTTGGCGTCTACGACGGGGTTCCGGTCACTGACTGGGGCCAGGACTGGGGTGGGAGCCTTCCGGACCGCGTGACGGTCTTCCAGGGGCCCCTCGAGCGGATGTGCGCGACCCGGGAGGAGTTGCTCGACGAGATCGCGGTCACCGTCGTCCACGAGATGGCTCACCACTTCGGCATCGACGAGGAGCGACTGCACGAGCTCGGCTGGGGCTGAGCAGAGCAGGCGGCATACGCGAAGGGCCGGTTCCGCGATGCGGAGCCGGCCCTTCGGGTATGCCGTATGGATCAGTTGGCGTAGTCGCCCTTGAAGTGCTCGAAGGTCCAGCCGACGAGCGAGACGCAACCGATGACGAAGGCGATCATGAACAACCACCAGCCGACGGCCAGGCCGGCGAAGGCCAGCGCGGACGAGAAGCCGAGCGCCAGCGGCCACCACGAGCTCGGGGTGAAGAAGCCGTAGTCACCCTCGATGTCCGAGATCTCGCCGTCCGGGTTGTCGTCCGGAAGGTTCTCGAACTTGCGGCTGGTCACCCATAGGTACCAACCGGCCAGTGCCATCATCAGCGCCGTGATGAACAGCGCAATGGGCCCGGCAATCTCGAGAACTGCTCCGTAGTCCTTCTGCTGCCACGCCGCATAGAACGGCACGGTGCCGAAGAAGAAGATCATGAGGATCAAGAAGATCCGCCACATGGCCTTCATGCCGTCACCCCTTGTTCTTCTTGGACGCGTTGCCCTTGCTGGACGCGGTCTCGCCGACCTCGGCAGCGCCGAGGACCTTCTGCAGCGTCGACGGGTCAGGAGCCGGTCCGGACGGCGGTGCAGCCTGCGGGTGATGCAGGTCGAAGGCAGGACGCTCCGAGCGGATCCGGGGCAGGCTGTTGAAGTTGTGCCGCGGCGGCGGGCACGAGGTCGCCCACTCCAGCGAGTTCCCATAACCCCACGGGTCATCCACGGTCACCAGCGGAGCCGTGCGCCACGTCTTCCAGACGTTGTAGAGGAAGGGCAGCATCGATGCGCCCAGCAGCACGGAGCCGATGGTCGAGATGATGTTGCCGGTCTGGAAGCCTTCCTCGACGAGGTAGTCGGCGTAGCGCCGGGCCATGCCCTGGATGCCGAGCAAGTGCTGCACGAGGAACGTCAGGTGGAAGCCGATGAAGAGCATCCAGAAGTGAATCTTGCCCAGTCGCTCGTCGAGCATGCGGCCGGTGAGCTTCGGCCACCAGAAGTAGTAGCCGGCAAACATCGCGAACACCACGGTGCCGAAGATCGTGTAGTGGAAGTGCGCCACGATGAAGTAGGTGTCGGAGATGTGGAAGTCGATCGCCGGGCTGGCCATCATGACGCCCGTGATGCCTCCGAAGAGGAAGGTCGTCAAGAAGCCCAGGGCCCAGATGAGGGGGGTATGGAAGGTCAACGACCCGCCCCACATCGTGCCGATCCAGTTGAAGAACTTCACCCCGGTGGGCACCGCGATGAGCATCGTCATGATCGCGAAGAACGGTAGGAGGATCTGGCCGGTCACGTAGAGGTGGTGCGCCCACACGGCCACGGACAGACCGGCGATCGCGACGGTCGCGAAGATGAGCGTCTTGTAACCAAAGATCGGGCGGCGCGACATCACGGGGATGATCTCGCTGATCACGCCGAAGAACGGTAGGGCCAGGACGTAGACCTCCGGGTGGCCGAAGAACCAGAACAGGTGCTGCCAGAGCATCGCACCGCCGGCCTCGACATCGAAGATGTGCATCCCGAAGCGCCGGTCGCCACCGAGCCCGAAGAGCGCGGCCGCCAGCACCGGGAAGATGATGAGCGCGAGCAGCGCCGTCACGAGCACGGTCCAGGTGAAGACCGGCATACGGAACATCGTCATGCCTGGTGCGCGCATGCAGACGATCGTCGTGATGAAGTTGACCGACCCGAGGATGGTGCCGAAACCGGTGAGGGTCAGGCCGAAGACGCCGAGGTCGGTGCCGAGGCCGGGGCTGTAGATCGAGTTGGACAGCGGCACATACATGAACCAGCCGAACGACGCCGCACCCTGGGGGGTGAGGAAGCCGAGCGCCGCCACGAGGCCACCGAGCACGTACAGCCAGTAGGCGAACATGTTCAGCCGCGGGAACGCGACGTCCGGTGCACCGATCTGCAGCGGCACCAGCGCGTTAGCGAAACCGGCGAACAGCGGCGTCGCGAACAGCAGCAACATGATCAGGCCGTGCATGGTGAACAGCTGGTTGAACTGCTCTGGGTTGTCGACGACCTGCAGGCCGGGAGCAGTCAACTCGGCCCGGATCATCAGGGCCATCGCCCCTGCGAGCAGGAAGAAGACGAACGAGGTGATGAAGTAGAGGTTGCCGATCTTCTTGTGATCGGTCGTCGTGATCCAGCTGTAGAACGTCTGCCCTGGCCGTGGCCGCGGGTGCTGCACCCGGGCCGCGGCCTCGGGGCGCTCGATCGTCGCAGTCATCACTTGCTCCCGGTCGGGGTCGGGACCATCTTGAGGTCCTTGGTTTCGAGGGGCTCACGGTTGAGCGTGTTGGGCAGCTGACCCTCCTGGCCGAGGCTCTTGAGCTTGGCCATCTCGGCGTCGAAGTCCTCCTGCGAGACGATCTTGACCTTGAAGAGCATCTGCGAGTGGTAGGCACCGCACAACTCGGCGCACTTGCCCTGGAACTCGCCAACCTGGGTCGGGGTGATCTGCAACCGGTTGGTCTTGCCGGGGATCATGTCGAGCTTGACCAGGAACGCGGGCACCCAGAACGAGTGGATGACGTCGCGGGCGTTGAGGACGAACTCGACGCGCTTGTTGACCGGCAGGTAGAGCACCGGCTGCGGCGTCCCCGTCACTCCCCCGTTGGGGTTGAGCTCGGAGTGGACGCCACTGGAGTAGACGTTGTCATCGACGTAGTTGAAGTCCCAGCTCCACTGCTTGCCGACGACATTGATCGTGTAGTCCGGCTTGGTCGAGACGTCCATGAGCGCGGCCTCGTCTCGCGCCGTGTAGTAGAACAACACGGCGATCATGAGGACCGGCACGACCGTATAGAGCAACTCGATCGGCACGTTGTAGCGCAACTGGGGCGGCAGTTCCGGATCGTCCTTCTTGCGCCGGTAGGCGATCATGCACCAGATCGCCAAGCCCCAGACGAGGGCGCCGACCGCGAGGCCGGCGATCCAGGTGCCCACCCACAGCGTGGTGATCCGACCCGTCTCGCTCGTGACGTGCGCTCCAGCCGTGCCCTCCGGCAGCCACCCACTGGAGGCGCTGCTGTTGACATTGGCACAACTGGAAAGGAGGAGCGTGGCGGAGGCCGCCAGCCCGGCAATGGTCAATCCCCGCCGCGTGACGCGAGCGGAGGTGTCTGCGTGCTTACGCAACGGGCACCTTCCGAATACAGAGTGACTGCTCGTGTGTGGGGCCACCCTACCGCGATGGAATCGACGGATCACGGCAGGGGTGCCGATAACCTCTCGACGTGGCGTATCCCTCATTCGGGCCCTCAACGCAGCCTTCAACGGAGCCTCCTTTCAGGCACTCCCGCCGGGCGCTCCTCGATGCCGCGCAGGGTCCCGTCCACCCGGCGGCACGCGAGACGATGGCCGCGGCCTGGGAGGCTGGGTGGGCCGATCCGCGGCGCCTGCACGCCGAGGGCCGCCGGGCCCGGCGACTGCTTGATGAGGCCAGATCCGTGCTCGCGCAGGGCCTCGGCGTCGCCCCCGAGACACTGAGCTTCACCCCCGGGGGGCCGACCGCCTTGCGCCTCGGGCTGGAGGGTCTGCGGTATGCCGCCCGCCGCACCGGAGCGCGACTGGTCGCCGCCACGGTCGAACACTCGGCGATCCTGCTGCCCGGGCGACACGCCGCCGCGGCCGCGGGCGACCCTGGACAGTTCGGTCCGGTCCCGGTCGATGCCCTCGGGCGGGTCGACCTCGCCGCGTGGGCGACGGCCCTGGACTCCCCCGGCACGGCCGTGGCCGCGCTGCAGAGCGCCAACGGCGAGGTCGGCACCCGCCAGCCCCTCGCGGCCGCTCACGAGGAGTGCCGGCGGCGCGGCATACCCCTGCTTGTCGATGCCACGGCGGGTCTGGGCCGCGATGCCACCCCCGAGTCCTACGACGTCCTGGTCGGGGATGCCCGCTCGTTCGCCGGTCCCCCGGGTATCGGTCTGCTGGTCCTCCCGCCGCGGACCCGCTGGCGCCTGCCGGGCCCGCCCACCGAGGTGGAGGGCGGCCGGGTCGATATCGAGCCGGTGCTCCCCTTGGCGCTGGGTGCCGCCGAGGCCTGGGCGCAGACGGTCGCCGCGCGGGACGCCGACGCCCGCGCGGCTCGTGCTCTCGTCGACACGATCCGGGCTGCGGCGGCAGCGATCCGTGACACCGAGGTGGTCGGAGATCCGATCGACCGACTCCCCCATGTCGTGACGTGTTCGTTCCTCTTGGCCGACGGCGAGGCTCTCGTCACCGAACTCGATCGGCGCGGCATCGCGGTAGCGTCCGGCTCGGCGTGCACATCGAGCACCCTCGAGCCGAGTCACGTGCTCGCGGCGATGGGCGCTCTCACCCACGGCAACATCCGGATGACCTTGCCGCTTGAGTCGGTGTCGCCGCAGCGGACCGACGATGTCGCCGCGCTCGTGGCCGCCCTTCCCGACGCGGTCGCTGCGGTCCGGGCCCAGTTGCAGGCGCGATGACGCCGCCCGGCGACCCCACCGTCGACCCCACCGTCGACCCCATCGGCGGCCCAGCCGAGAGCGCGGACGCGACGGTCACCGTCGACGCCCGCGGGCTGCGCTGTCCCCTGCCCGTGCTGCGGCTGGCTCAGGCCCTCGCGCAACAGCCGCCGGGCACCGCTGTGCGGCTGCTCGCGACCGACCCCGCGGCGCGCACCGACGTTGCGGCCTTCGTCCGGATGCGGGGGCTGCTCCTGCTCGACGTGCGCGTCGAGTGCGAGCACACGGCATACCTCGTGCGCGGGGTCAGCGCCACGGCGCCGGAAGCGGCGCCTCCAGGGTCTCCCGCAGCAGACCCAGGTATGCCGCCCGCGGCACCTCCCGCACGCCCAACGACGCCAGGTGGGGCGTGACCCACTGGACGTCGATGATCCGCCGAGGATCACCGTCGGCCGTGATGAGCTCGCGCAAGGCGACCAGCGCGACCTTGGAGGCGTCGGTCACCCGGTGGAACATCGACTCTCCCGCGAACAACCCGCCGATCGCGATGCCGTAGAGCCCGCCGACGAGCTGATCCCCGGACCAGACCTCCACCGAGTGCGCCCATCCGAGCGCATGCAGTCGGGTGTAGGCCCGGGTCACCGGACGGGTGATCCACCGGCCCTCGCGGTCGGGGTCGGCACAGCCGCGGACGACCGCATCGAAGGCCGTGTCGACCGTCACCTGCAGCCGAGCGCAGGAGCGCCGAAGCGAGCGGCTGACCCTCAGGTCCTCGGGTCGGAGCACTCCGCGCGGATCCGGCGACCACCACCCCATCGGCCCCGCACCATGCCGACCCAGCCCCATGGGAAACGCCCCGGCTCGGTAGGCAGCGAGGATGGTCGCCGGCTCAAGATCGGCACCCGCGCCGACGAGATCCTCCCCCGCGTCTGCGCGCCCGATGTCGAAGGCATAACGCGACGGCCCCGGATCAAGCGGCATGGCGGATGGCTGACCCGGGTCCGTCAGGGTTTGGGGCAGCGGATGTGGGAGCGGATCGCTGTGGCGGCGTCGGCTCCGTAGGCCTCGTGAATGCGCTGGACGAAAGCGCTGGTCGTCAGCGAATACTCCTGGGTGCCGACCGTCTCGATGACGTATGCCGCGAGCGTCGAACCGAGCTCGGCGCACCGACGGTGGTCCAGGCCCGCGGCCAAACCGGTGAGGAAGCCGCCGCGGAAGGCGTCACCGACCCCCGTCGGGTCCAGCGGCTGGACGCCCGGGACGACATCGACATGGATCGGGTCGTGGCCCTTCTGGCGGATCGTCGCGCCGTCCTTGCCCCTCGTCGTCACCTGGACGCTGACGGCATCGGCGAGGTCGCGCTCGTCCCAGCCGGCCTTCTGGGCGATCATGTGCGCTTCGTACTCGTTGGTGAACAGGTAGGCGGCGCCCTCGATGAGGTCGCGGATCCCGCGCCCGTCCAACCACGCCAGTTGCTGGGACGGATCGGCCGCAAAGGGTATGCCGCGCGTGCGGCACTCGTCGGTATGGCGTTGCATCGCCACCGGGTCATTGGGGCCGATGAGGACCAACTGGATCCCGCCGACCCGATCGGCCACCGGCTTGAGCTCGATGCCACGGGCCTCGGTCATCGCGCCGGGATAGAACGTCGCGATCTGGGCCATGTCGACATCGGTCGTGCACACGAACCGAGCGGTGTGGGACTTTCCGGAGACGTGGATCGACTGGCAGTCCACCCCGTGCCGCTCCAGCCAGGATCGATAGTCGTCGAAGTCCTTGCCGACCGAGCCGATCAGCACGGGGTGCTGGCCGAGGTTGGCCATGCCGAAGGCGATGTTGGCGGCGATGCCCCCGCGACGGATCTGCAGGTCGTCGGCGAGGAAGGACAACGAGATCTTGTCCAGCTGTTCGACGACGAGGGAGTCGGCGAACTTCCCACCGAAGGTCATCAGGTGGTCGGTGGCGATGGACCCCGTCACGGCGACGCGCATGCCCGCAACGCTAGTGGACGGCATACCCCCTGGATCGCAGGGCCGGAACTGAGGAATCACCACTACTTGACATGTCTAGGTACTAGTCATACTCTCATAGCCATGACAACGCACGACCCACAGATGATCAAAGGGGTGCTCGGGCTGCTCCTGCTGCAACTGCTCGACGAGGGTGACGGCTACGGCTACGGCATCGTCACCCGATTGCAGGAGAACGGCTTCGAGGACCTCGCCGAAGGCACCGTGTATCCCGCGCTGGCCCGGTTGGAGGCGGCCGGCCACCTCGATTCCTACCTCCTGCGCTCCGCCGCTGGGCCGGCCCGCAAGTACTACCGGATCACCGCCGGAGGCCGCACGGAGCTGATCCGCGCCCGTCGCGACTGGGACGCACTCGTCGAGCGCGTCCGACTCCTCACGCCGACTCAACTCACCGCACAGACAGGGGCCTGACATGTCCGCATACGAGTGGTTCCGGATCCGCCGCACGATGCTCGCCTACGACTACTGGCTCGATGTCGAAGGCGTGACAGGTCGAGCCCGCAAGGACCTGCGCGCGGAACTCGTCGGGAATCTCACGGACGCCACCGCCGCGGTCGGTTACCCGGCCGCTCGGCGGTCGCTGGGCAGTGTCCGCACCCTCGCCACTGCCGCAGCGCCGGACCGGGACAGCCGGCCCCGCTGGGTCGTCGGGTCGTATGCCGCGATCGTCGTCTTCGCGATCGGAGCCTTTGCCGCGCTCGGCCTGATCACGGCGTGGGCTGACGGTGTCATGGCGGCAGGCGGCGGTCAGGGGCTGTGGATCGGGCATCCCTTCTTCCTCCCCTGGGTCGAGATCACGGTCCGCCAGGGCGAGACGCTGCAGATCCTCGCCACCTTCAACCCCTGGAGCGTGGTGGTCCCCCCGCTCGTCGCCTTCCTCATCGGGTCGCGGATCTGGCGACTGGCCACCCGGCAGTCCTCCCCCACACCTGCTGCCCAGGTGCGCTGACGTCGGGACGTCGTGTCGGGACCTCGCGTCACGGCGTACGCGAAGGCCCCCGAGACCTCAATGGTCCGGGGGCCTTCGTTCGCTCTGCGGGAGCAGGTCAGCTGAAGCTGTCACCGCATGCGCACGAGCTGCCTGCGTTGGGGTTGTCGATGGTGAAGCCCTGCTTCTCGATGGTGTCGGCGAAGTCGATCGTCGCGCCGTCGAGGTAAGGGGCGCTCATCCGGTCGACGACGACCTCGACCCCGTCGAAGTCGCGCAGTGCGTCGCCATCAAGGGTGCGCTCGTCGAAGTAGAGCTGGTAGATGAGACCTGAGCAGCCACCGGGCTGGACGCCGATGCGAAGGCGCAGGTCGTCGCGGCCCTCCTGGGCCAACAGGCTCTTGACCTTCGAGGCCGCGACGTCGGTGAGGACGACGCCGTGGGTCGCGGTGCTGGTCTGGTCCTGGACGCTCATGGTGAATTTCCTCGGTGGTCGGGTGCGTGGGAAGTCGTGTCAGACGGTGCTGGAAGGGTCAACCGTGGCCGATTGACGGTTGTTCCCCCGCCTGCGGCATCGGTCCAATGTACGACGTTCGCGGCTGATTCCCTAGTCCGTACGTCCCGGTTGTGCGCGTCTGTGACGCACCGGCGCCCGCGTGTGGCAGCGAGTCAGGTGCTGCGTCAGGCGGGGGTCGGCGGCGACCAGGTCCGGGCAACACTCTCGGCCCGGACGGCCAGGGCGCGGGCCGGGTCGGCGGCGAAGGCGGGCCAGGTGGCCAGGGAGCTCGCGACGGCATACGTCCCGGAATAGCCCGCGGCCATGGTCTCGCGACGGCCCGCCTCCACGCGCCCGCAGAGGGCGATGGCCGGTATGCCGCCCTCCTGGGCCGCGTGTGCGACCGCCGCGCTCGCACTAGACCGCAAGGCCTCCCAGCCCAGGATCGTCGAGCCGGTGACGACGAGGTCGGCCCGAGCGACGGCTTGGGCCAGGCCGACGACCTGCGGTCCCTCGGTCGCGCCGTCACGCAGCGCGGCTCCGAGCACGGCCAGACCGAAACCGAGCCCTGCTCCGGCTCCGGCGCCCGGCTGACGATCCAGCCGCACGGAGGTGCCGGACAGCAGGTCCCGCCGCTCGGGACGGGCTCGGCGGACCAGATCGACAGCGTGGCCCAGGGCCGCCTCGATGAGTTGGGCGTGCTCGGGGTCGGCGCCGAGCGCAGGGCCGTGGGTCGCCGCGACACCGGCGAGGCCGAGCAGCGGCTGGTGCAGGTCGCCGAGGGCGACGAGCTGGGTGGCGCCGAATCGCCCGATCGCCGTGTCGAGGGCTCCGAGGTTGTCTGCGCGCAGGAGCACCAGGTGGGCAGCACCACCGCTCAGCGCAGCCCGGCCCGCCGCAGTGGACGGCTGGTCGGGGATGAGCCGGCCCAGCATCCCGAGACCGGCGTCGAGCACCAGCGATCCGGTGAGGCCCAGGACGATCCGTCGTGGGCGCAGGCGCAGAGCCGCCTCCAGCAGGTCACCCACGCCGCCCGAGCTGGCGGCGGCGGGGTCATCGCCGGCCGTGCCATCGGGGCTGTGGGTGGCCTGGGTGGCCTGGGCGCCGAAACCGGGCTGCTGCACCTGCCCTCCGCCGGCTTGGGCGGCTTCGAGATAGACCGTGGCGCCGTCCGTGCTGACGAGCATCGTCGCCGGGGTCGGGCGACCCCAGGGGTCATCGACCATCACTACCTGCACCTCGCCGCCCAAGGCCCTGGCCACGGTGTCGATGAAGCCCGGCCCGCCGTCCGACACCGGCAGCACCTCGATGCTGTCGTGCGGTGCCCCCAAGGACCAGCCGCGCGCGATCGCCGCAGCCGCCTCGGCAGGGGCGAGCAGGCCGGCATACCCCTCCGGGGCGATGAGCACACGCACGGGCGACATCACACCACGAGTCGGGCCGTCTGCGGGAGGTGGGCTACAACCCGGCGATCACTTGTGCCAGGAGGATCTTGGCGATCATCGCCGCGGGATAGACCATCGCGTAGCCCAGCCCGACCCGGAGGTCGAAGCCGGTCCGGTCGTTGGCGAAGGCGAGCACCGCCGGCTGGGTCTGCGCGCCGGCGAGCATCCCCGCCAACTGCCGCGAGTTGGTCTTGAGCACCGACCGGCCGACGAACGCGATCGCCACGGCGGCCACGGTGGTGAGGAGCGCCCCAAGGACGAGCACCTTCCACCCCAGGTCCGAGGTGACCGACGCGACGAACCGCTCACCGGCTCGCGAACCGGCATACGCGAGGAAGGTGATCATGCCGAAGGTCGACAACGAGGTCGCCGAGGACGTGGACATCGAGACGACCAGGGGTCCCACCCGCACCAGGCGCCCGAAGACCAACCCGACGAGCAGGGTCCCAGCCGCAGCACCGAGGGTGAAGCCACCGCCGGGCGCAGGGATGTGGACCAACCCGAGGGCAACTCCGACAGCAAGGCCGAGGGCGAACCCAATGGGGTTGATGTCCGACAGGCCGCGCTCGCTGTCGCCGAGGTAGGCGCTGACCTCCTTGAGCCGACCTGACGGAGCGGTCACCCGCACCCGGTCGCCCATCTGCAGGACGAAGTCTTCGCTGGCCACCATGTCGAGGTCGCCGCGACGCACCCGCGTGGCGACCGCACCGAAGCGCTCGTCGAGCCCCAGCTCGGCGATCGTCCGGCCCGCCAGCGCTGCCTGCGACACGGTGATCCGGCGGAAGTCGAGGTCGCGACGCTGGGACTGCAGCGCGTGCGAGGACCGATGGCCCAGGCGCTCGGCGACGCCGCTCACGGCACCCGCCGGGCCGACGACCGTGACGAGGTCTCCTGCCTGCAGAATCTCGTGCTCGTCGATCACCTCGATGGGGTTCTCCTCGCCGTGCTGGATGCGCGAGAAGACGACGGTGCCGCCACTGTCCCGGACGATCTCGTGGGCGCAGATCGGCGCGTCGAGGTCGACCCGGATGGTGAGGTTGGTCAGCGGATCACGAGCGCGATCGTCACTGCTTCGGCGCAGGACGAGCATCGCGGCAACGAGCATGGCGGCAACGCCGTAAAGGTAGGCGATGGAGTAGCCGATGGTTGGACCCGTCGTGTCGCCCGCGCGTTCGGTCGCTGCAGCAAGTGCGGGTGTGTTGGTCAGCGCACCGGCGAACGTCCCAGCGATGACCGGGCTGCTCAGGCCGAGCAGCCGGCCACCGAGGACGCCCACGAAACCGACTGCCACAAACACGCCGACGACCGCGACCATCGCCACCCAGCCGCGGCGCAGCGAGGCGAAGAAGTTGGGTCCCGACAGCAGGCCTACCGTGTAGGTAAACAGGACCAGCCCGAGCGTCCCCACCACTTCGGGAAGCTCGAGCTTGAGCCCGTATGCCGTCCCAAGGCTGGAGATCGCGATCGCGCCGAAGAGGACCGCCGCCGGCCCGAGGTGAACTCCCTTATATCGGAAGGATCCCAACAGCGAGCCGAGCCCCAGAAGGATGGCAAGCAGCAGGATCGGTTGTTGGGACAGCAAGCGAAGCAGGTCAAGCACGTACTCCACCCTTGCACGTCGAAGGGTCCCAGCGCCAACCGTGCAGCGGGCCGCGGACTGCTGCGGACGGCATACCCTTGCCTTTGTGAGCATCGAAACGGTGACCCCGAAGCACACTCCCCTCGGCCTGCTCGTCCTGGGGCAGGGCCGCGACCTGCACAGCGAACGCGGCGTCGAATGCCCCGGCGACCTGCCCGCCCCGTCCGACCCCGATCTGGTCCGACGCGCCCGCGCGGCCAAGGCGGCGCTCGGGGACAAGGTGTTCGTGCTCGGGCACCACTATCAGCGCGACGAGGTCATCGAGTTCGCGGACGTGACCGGCGACTCGTTCAAGCTGGCGCAGCAGGCCGCCGCCCGCCCGGAGGCAGAGTGGATCGTCTTCTGCGGCGTGCACTTCATGGCCGAATCGGCCGACATCCTCACCACCGATGCCCAGACGGTCGTGCTCCCCGATCTGGCGGCCGGCTGCTCGATGGCCGACATGGCCACCGCGGCCCAGGTCGACGACTGCTGGGACGACCTCATCGACGCCGGGGTCGCGGAGCACACCATCCCCGTGTCGTATATGAACTCCTCGGCCGCGATCAAGGCGTTCACGGGTCGGCACGGCGGCACGATCTGCACGTCGTCCAACGCCCGCACTGCGCTGGAGTGGGCCTTTGAGCAGACCGGCGGAGTCGAGGGCACCGGCAAGGTGTTGTTCCTGCCCGACCAGCACCTGGGTCGCAACACGGCGGTCCGGGAGTTGGGTCTGTCGCTGGACGACTGCGTCGTCTACGACCCGCACCGCCCCGGCGGCGGGCTCACCAAGGAGGCCATGCAGGCCGCGCGAGTCATCCTGTGGCGGGGGCACTGCTCGGTCCACGGCCGGTTCACGGTCGACGCGGTCCAAGCGGCTCGACGCGAGATCCCCGGGGTCCGAGTAATCGTCCACCCCGAGTGCCAGTACGAGGTCTGCGAGGCGGCCGACGTCATCGGCTCGACCGAGCAGATCATCAAGGCCGTGGCGGCTGCTCCGGCCGGGACCTCCTGGGTGGTCGGCACCGAACTCAACCTGGTCAAGCGCCTGTCGACCATGTTCCCCGAGCAGTCGATCGCCTTCCTCGAGAAGAACGTCTGCTACTGCTCGACGATGAACCGCATCGACCTGCCCCACCTGGTGTGGACGCTTGAGTCGCTCGCCGAGGGGCGGATCGTCAACCCGATCCGGGTCGACCCCGAGATCGCCCACTGGGCGCGAGTCGCCCTCGACCAGATGCTCGCGCTTCCTGGCCCCACCCATAAGGACTGAGCACATAGTCAGCGTGGCAAGGCCCCCAACCGGGCCAAGAAGATGGCCTCCGCGAGGCACGCCTTCTCCCAATCGCCCAGGTGGAGTGACTCGTTGGCCCCGTGTGCTCGCGTATCGGGGTCCTCGACCCCGGTGACAAGGATCGCGGCCTCGGGGAAGCGCTCGGCGAATGCGGCCACGAAGGGGATCGACCCTCCGACACCCATCTCGACCGACTCGACGCCGAAGGCATCCGCCAAGGCGGCCCGAGCCTGGTCGTAGACCGGCCCATCGGTCGTCGCGGAGAAGCCCGGCCCGTCGTCGGCGAGGGTGACGGTGAGCTTGGCCCCCCACGGGACGTGCGCCTCCAGGTGAGCTTTGAGAGCGGCATACGCCGTCTTGGGGTCTTCGTCGGGGGCGATCCGCATGGAGACCTTCGCCGAGGCGCTCGGAACGAGCGTGTTGGAGGCGTTCTCGACCGTAGGAGCGTTGATGCCGATCGTCGTCATCGACGGCTTGGTCCAGAGCCGGTCGAGGATGGGGCCGCTGCCGATCAACTCGACACAATCCAACAGGCCCGACTCACGCCGCAACCGGGCCTCGTCGTAGTCCAACGCAGCCGCCTGGCCCGACCGCAGCCCCGCGACCGCGACGTTGCCGTCCTCGTCGTGCAGGGTGGCCAGGAGCCGGATGAGGGCCGTGAGGGCGTCGGGGCAGGCCCCGCCAAACATGCCCGAGTGGACGCCATGGTCGAGGGTTTGGACGGTGACAACGGCACGAAGCATGCCGCGCAGCGTCGTCGTGAGGGCCGGCAGGCCGATGTCCCAGTTGCCCGAGTCGGCGAGGATGATCGCATCGGCGGCTAGGCGGTGGCCGTGGCGGGCGAGGATGGCGGGCAGCGAGTCGGACCCGACCTCCTCCTCGCCCTCGACGAAGACGGTCACCCCGACCGGCAAGTTGCCGGCGTGGGCGCGCAGCGCGGCCAGGTGGGCCGTCACGCCGGCCTTGTCGTCGGCCACGCCACGCCCGTAGAGCCGGCCGTCGACCTCCGTCGGAGTCCACGGGTCGCTGTCCCAGAGGGCGGGGTCACCGGCGGGCTGGACATCGTGGTGGGCATAGAGCGTCACCGTCGGGGCGCCGGGCGGCCCGTCGATGTGACCGATCACCGCCGGTTGACCACCTTCCCGGATGATCTCGACGTCAAGACCTTCGGCGCGCAGCAGCGCGGCGACCCGCTCGGCGCTCGCATCGACGTGCGCTTGGTCGTAACCCTCAAGCGTCTCCAACGAGACGCTCGGGATGCGGGAGAGGTCTTCCAAATCGTTGCGCAGGGTGGGCAACAGGGCGCGGACGCGGGTACGGATGGCCTCGACGTCGGCGGGAGTGAGAATGTCATCAGTCACCCGCGTGAGCCTATCCACGCCAGGCGGCGACGCGCGTGGGACGGTGGAGACTTGTTCGCCCGAGGAGGCCTGATGGAGCGAGAAACCGACTTCGCAGTCGGTCGCGAGCTGTGGTTGGACCGTCTGGGTACCTTGCGCAACGTCGTTCGCCAGGAAGTCATCGCCCGTCACCTTGCCCGGCACGTTCCCGACTTCTCACGCATGCGGGTCATGCCGGGGGCGGACGTGCCGCTGCCGCCGCCGATGAGGGTCCTTGACGTCGGTGCTGGTCAAGGCACCCAGGCGATCCGGCTGGCCCGACTCGGGCACCGGGTGACTGCGCTCGAGCCCGACCCGCAGATGCGCGACGTGGCGGCGGCCGCCCTGGCTCTGGAGGAGCCTGGGGTGCGCTCGCGGATGGACATCCTCGCGGGCGGTCTCGGCACCCTGGGGGCCGCGGTGGGCTGGACTGAATACGACGTCGTGCTATGCCACGGCGTCTTCATGTACCTCCCCTCCGCGGAGCCTGCTGTTTCGGAGCTCGCGTCGCACGTCGCCTCACATGGCCTGCTCTCACTGGTCGTGCGCAACGCGGCCGGGCTGGCCCTGCGGCCTGCGTTGCAGGGTCGATGGAACGAGGTCGGCGTGTTGCTGGACGAAGTTGCCGCCGCAGAGGAAGAGGGCCGAGATCCGTTCTACACCAACGAGATCGGGGTCCGCGCTCGGGCGGATGACGTGGGCACACTGGCCGAGGTATGCCGCGTGGCCGGCCTGCTCCCGGTCGCTCACTACGGGGTCCGGCTGGTCTCCGACCAGGTGCCCCTCGACACCCCGACTCCAACCCCGGAAGAGCTTGAGGCTCTGGTGACCACCGAGGTGCGCCTCGGCGATCTCGACCCCTACCGCCAGGTGTGCACCTTGGCCCATC